>Ga0209468_1000008_pt1 | contig 154193 bp, 144 predicted proteins | sample GraSoiAngelo_102_FD_185871 | JGI IMG/M metagenome (GOLD analysis project Ga0209468, IMG submission 185871) | Grasslands soil microbial communities from the Angelo Coastal Reserve, California, USA - 14_0903_02_40cm (SPAdes) (version 2) | ecosystem: Environmental > Terrestrial > Soil >...
GCGAGAACACGAATGACGTCGACGTCAGATCGAAGCGCCGCAGTCCTTCTGCTTCGAACCTCGTGTACGTGTAATCGCCGCCCAACGTTCCCGCGCGTTGGGTGACCGCCGCGGCGATGCCGGTTTTCTGCGGACCGATCTCGCGGAACGCGGTCAGCACCGGCGTGATGCGTCCTCGCTGCTCGCCGACGATCGCGTTCATGCGCTCATCGAACTGCGTGCCGTATTGATAGCCGACCTTCGTATAGAGGTTGTTCTTCCGATTGTCGGGACGATTCACGTCGCCGAACGAGAGGCTGTCGTCCTGCAGGAGAAAGAACCAGCGGTTGTTGTAGTCGCGCGGAAAGCCGAGGAGGAGAAGGCCGCCGCGCACGCGCTCGAATTCGCGCGTGCTGTCAGAGGAGGTGATGTCGGGGAAATCGATCGAGTCGAAGACGCTGAGGCGGTACGTGAAGTTGCGCGCGTAGTACTTGTAGCGAAGGAACGTCGAGATGTCGCCGTTGACGAACTCGTAGTCGATCTGACTCTCGAAGAGCACGTTCTTGATCAACTTGCGGAGCCGCACGCTGGCCTGTCCCTCGGGTAAGTACAAGTTGATCGACGGCAGCGATTGATCGCGCCGCTCGTACGTGCCGCTCGCCGCATCGGAAAGCACCGTCGGCGATTGTGTTTGTGCGGGCGCGGGAGGCGGCGGCGGAGGCGCGGGTTGCGGCGGTTGTTGCTCGGGCGCCGGTTGCGGCTGCGGAGTCTCGGCGGGTGGATTCGCGGGCGGGTTCTCGGGCGGTTTTTGCGTCTGCGTTTCGTCGGCGGGCGGTGGCGGTGGAGGCGTTTGTTCAGGAGTTTGTGCGAGCGCTGCGGAAGTAAGAATTGCCGTCAGAACCGCCGCCAGGAGTGTTTTCATCTGTCCGCGCCGCTCCTTCTTGTCGCCTGCGAATTTATACCGCCCAACTCAACCTATGGTAAAACTAAGCACTTGAAGTCTTTACGGGAAAGACTGTCGATCGCTCTGGCATATGTTTTGTACGGTGCGCGAGCATTGTATTCGCGGACCAAGAGCGTGCGAGCTGTTTATGGAGGTGTGACTTGAAGCATCGGCTGCTATTCCCCCTGGTAATCCTGTTGATGGCCGTACCGCCGTTGCTGGCGCAGGATGCGACGTCCGTCAACATCACGCGCGACGATCAGCTTCGATTCTTCGCGCCAACTGTGAGCGGGCAGTTGGGATTGTTCGAGACGCTTTCCGCTGACACGCTGCGTCGCGGCGAATGGGCGTTCGGCGTTTATTACAACGACTACGACCTGCTGGCGGGTCCCGCACCGGAGCTCGCGCCGCTGTCGGCGCGCGACCCCGAGGACCTGTCCTACGATCTGTATCGGCTCAGCGCCTCGATCGGCGTCGGCCTGACGGACCGCTGGGAAGTCAGCGCGATGCTGCCCTACGACCGGCTTACCTCCAACGGCGGTGACCGCGTGGGCTACATCAACGGCAACCTCTATCGCGGCGAGTTCGAGGAAAGTGGACTCGGCAACGTCCACCTCGCGACGAAGCTGATGCTCTCGCCGCTCGACAGCCCGACGCGTTTCTCGCTCCTCGGCTTCCTCGATCTTCCGACCGGCGACAACGAGATCACCGGCGGCGGTACCGACTACGGCATCGGCGGCGCGGTGACGCACGGCGTCTTCTCCGCGGACCTCATCTACAAGCTGCGGGGCGACTACGACAACGACAACAGCACCGTCACCGGTGCCTCGCCGCTCGATCCGTCGGACGAGTTTCATCTCGACGCCGGCATCAACTGGCCGACGGGTCTCTTCGGCACGACAAACTGGATCAGCGAAATCAACACCACCTGGTACACGGGCGGCGACAGAGAGCCTGACGCGCCGGTGTTCCTGCTCAGCGGTCTGCGCCACTGGTTCGGCACCAGCGGATGGGCGCTCAGCGCGGCCGCACGCTGGAACGCCACGAAGTTCTTCAACAACAACGACGAGTGCCGCTTCACGGAGCTCGATGACTGCGGACTGTCGGGTCTCGTCGGCCTGACGTTCGCGCCGCTGCACTTCACGACGCCGACCGCGCCGCCGCCGGCACCGACTCCGGTGCCTCCGCCGGTCGAAGCGCCACCGCCTGCTCCGGTTCCGCCGCCTGCGCCTCCGGTCGTTCCTCCGGCGCAGCCGCAGGAACTGCGCACCGACGAGATTCACTTCGAGCCGGGCTCGGCGCGCCTCACGAACATCGCCAAGGCGATCCTCGACGAAGTCGCGTTGCGCATGAAGCAGGAGCCGTCGTCGACCGCACTCGTGATCGGCTACACGGATGATCGCGAGAACACCGGACCGAACGCCGATCTCGATCGTCGTCGCGCCGAGGCGGTGAGGGATTACCTCGTCACGCGGCACGGCATCGATCCGTCGCGCATCACGATCGAAGGACGCGGAACGCAGGAACCGGTCGGCGACAACACGACCGCGGAAGGCCGTCTGCGCAACCGTCGCGTCGTGATCCGCCTCATCCTGCCGTAACGTTGTCGACCATCGTCTAACCACGAGCCCCCGCGGCGAAAACCGCGGGGGCTTTTTTCTTGCTGTGCGAGAGGCTCATGCGCCGTCTTCTCTTCATCTCGATCGTGCTCACCGCCTGCGCCACCACCGCGCCCACACCACGCCCCCCGACCCCCGCCCCCCGACCGCCCGCGCCCGCGCGCTCACCGAATGCGCTCACGCCGATCGCAACCATGCCGCGCGCGATCGCCGAGCCGAAGATCCGCGTCGGCCTGTTGAGCGATCAGGCGACGGTCGTCTTTCCGCGGACGAGCGACGGCTACTACCTCGTCGCGGCGAACGGTCCGTCGATCCTGAAGCGCGGCTTCACGGCGACGGCGCCGAAGGCGAATGCGGTCGTGCGTTACGCGGTGCAGGCCAGCGCGATCTCGGACAAAGAAAGCGCGGAGCAGTTCGTCGAGAAGTTGAAAAGCGAGATGAACGTGCGCGTCGAAACGGTGTTCGATCCGGCCGGCGGCGCGTACCACATTCTCGCCGGCGACTTCGAGTCGAATGACGCGGCGCTGCCGCTGCGCACGCAGCTGACCGATCGCGGCTACGGCAAGGACATGATGATCGTGCGGCGTCCGTCCGACGAGCCTTTCGAGAAAAAAATCGAGATCGTTGACGACGAAGGAGACCGCTACACGATCGCCGGCGACGTGTTGGATATTTTTCCGGTCACCGTCGACACGATCGCGATCGACAAGAAACCGTACCGTACGTCGGCGCGGCTCTTCGTCAACACGCGCGGTCTCCTCAACGTCATCAACGAGCTGAATCTCGAGGACTATCTGTTCGGCGTCGTCCCCGCGGAAATGGGACCGACGATTTACGACGAGGTGGAAGCGTTGAAGGCGCAAGCCGTCGCCGCGCGCACCTACGCCGTCCGCAACCTCGGGCAATACGGCAGCGAGGGCTACGACATTTGCCCGGGGCCGGCGTGTCAGGCCTACAACGGATTCGGCGGCGAAGCGGACCTCTCGACGCGCGCGGTCCGCGAGACCGCAGGGCTGATCCTCACGTACAACGGACAACCGATCGATGCGCTGTACACGGCGACGTGCGGCGGTGAGACGAGCGACGTCGGCACGATGTTCCCCGGCCGCAACGAGCCGTATCTGAAACGCGCGCACTGCGTGGAACTGGAGATGCTGACGGTCGCCGGCCGCGCCGACAGCGGAATCCTGAGCGAACTGCAAGTGAACGCGCGCCTCTTCGCCGCGCTCGCGCACGTGCCGGAGACCTCCGCGGCATGGAGCGCGCGCGAGGTGTCGCAGGCGGTCGTCGCGGCGATGCAACTCGCGGGATATCGCGAGCTGCTGCAGCCGCTGCCGGCGTCGAGCCGTCGCGGCGACGTGCTCGCGTATCTCGACGTGATGATGGGACTCGCGTCGAAGGCGCGCGTCGTCACGCTGCCTGAAGATCGCAAGTACTTTTTCCCGCAGACCGCAAACCCGGAACAGCCGCAATATCTCGCGTCGGCGTTTCTCATCAAGTACGGCATCAATCCGTCGCAGTTCATCGACCGCGTCAGCCTCGCGCAGCCGATGCCGCGCGAAGAGCTCTACGCCCTCCTCGGCGCATGGGTCCGCGAGCACACGATCCTCCGCGACGCCGAAGGAAAAATCGCGCGGCTCGCCGGCCGCGCGATCTCGCTCAAGAACAAAGGCGAGACGACGCAGTACACGCTGCCGGCCGGCATCCCGATCTTCCGCAAGCTCGGCGACCGCTACCAGGAGTACGCAAGCGTGCCGGTGATGGTCGGCGACCGCGCGACGGTGATGCTCGCGCCGGACAAGACCGTCGTCGCAATGATCGTGCAGGCGAACTACGACGGCGCCGCGTTCGACCGCACGTCGAGCTTCTCCAACTGGACGCGCAGCTATCGCGCCGACGAGCTCGTGCCGTCGATCAACCGCCGCAATCCGATCACGCAGCTCGTCGACATCAAGCCGCTCGTCATTGACGCATCGAAGCGCATCGCGGAAATGGAAGTGACGGCCGAAGGGGGACGCAAGTTCGTGCTGAAAGGATTGCCGGTGCGCTGGTCGCTGCAGGTGCCGGACAACCTGTTCGTGTACGAGAAGACGAAAGATCCCGACGGCGTCGACCGCTACACGTTTTACGGAAAGGGATGGGGACACGGCGTCGGCATGTGCCAGGTCGGCGCGTACGGCATGGCCTTCCGGGGGTGGACGTTCGACCGGATTCTGAGGAACTACTACACGGGCGTGGAGATCCAGAAGATGCGGTAGGACCTTGGACTTCACCGCGCCCGGGTGGGGAGTGAAGCGACTGCGTTTGGCCCCCGCCCCGGGCGCGGGCGCGGGAGCGGGCGCGGGAAACTAAGGGGTAGATGCGGTAGGACGTTTTAGGACGTCGTAGGACTTTCTAGGACGTCGTAGGAGGTCCTAAATGTCCTATGAGTCCTAGATGTCCTACGGCTCCATTGTTCGCTCGAACCTCACGGCTCGCGCCCGAACACGACCGTCGCCAGCGCGACGGCCACGCGCCGGTCGAGCGCATCGCCTGTCAGCTCTAAAACATCGGCTTCGCCCGTTCCGTTCGTGCGGCGGATGATTTTTCCCATCTCGATGCCGGGCAGGCGGATGAACAGGTTCGTCTCGAATCGGCGGCTGAATTTTCCGTAGAGCTTGCGGAGGATCGCGCGTCCGAACGATTCGTCGATCGCCTCCGCGAGGACGCGGCCGTTGTGCGTGACGGTCCAGCGCGTGCGGCCGAGAAACGAGAAGGGGGACTTGCGGAGCTGGCCGAGGATGGTGCCGTTGGGTGCGGAGACCACGTAGGTGGCGGCGGCGCGCTGCGTGATGATGAGCGCGGGAGTGCCGTCGTCGAAGAGCGTCGTGTTCGTGCGCGGCACGAGATACCGGATGAGCAGCGCGAACGCGAGCGTCAGCGCGAGCGCGACGATCGCGCGCAGCGGTGATTTCTCGTGAATGAGAAACAGCGTGCCGGCGATGCCGGCGATGAGGACGACGCCGGTGATCAGCGTCGCGATCACGCCGATCACGCTCGCGAATGAGCGATAGCTGAGCAGGACTTTGCCGCCGTCATCGCGAATGTGCGCGGTCTCACCGCTGCGCAGGCCGGGGGTGAAGCGATAGCGCGTTTGCGAGAAGGGGCCGGCGGGCACGGGGACGGGCGGTGGAGGCGGTGGCGAGGGCGGAGGGGGAGTGGGGATGGGTTGGGCGTACGGCGTGAGCGGCTCGGTTGGTCCCTCGCCTCCTTCTTCCGCCGCCTCTTCTATTTTTTTTTTACATCCGCGGGCGCGAGCTTGTCATGCGGCAATGTTTCCACCGGCAGGCGCTCGATCGCCGACGTCGGCATGATCTCGAGATTGCTGAGGTCTTCCGTCGGCGGCGCGATCGCTTGATCGAACGGCTCCGCCGCCGCGATCGGCGATGCTTCCGACTCGGTCGGCAGCTCCTCGGAGAATCGTCCGTACGTGTTGCCCATGCGCAGCCGCGCGCCGTGCGTGAGCGGCGCGACGCGCACGCGCTTGCCGTTCACGTACGTCCCGTTCGCGCTGGCGAGATCGTGCAGCACGAAGAAGCCGCGCTCGAACACGATCTCCCCATGATGCCGCGACACTTTCGGGTCGCGGAGGATGATGTCGTTTCCGGGATCGCGTCCGACCGTGAACGGCCGGTGCGTCTGCAGACGGTAACTTTTCTCCGTCCCGTCGAGGCCGACGAAGAAGATCTTGGCCATTCGGGCGCGATTCTAACTTAGTCGCGGCCGGTTGATCTCCGACACGAGCTCATCGACCGATAACGGCTTCGTCAGCCACGAGCGAACGCGCGGCGGCATCTCCGGAGGCGCGGGCTGCCCGCTGATGACGATGATCTCGACGTCGTCGGCGCTCTGTTGCGTCTCCAGCCGCTCGATCACTTCGTGTCCGTCCATCAGCGGCATCAGCCAGTCGAGGAGGATGTAATCGGGCCGCTCCGTGGCCACGCGATCGACCGCCTCCGCGCCGTTCGAAGCGAGCTTGACCTCGAACCCGCGCTGGTTCAGCCCGATCGCATAGAGACGGCGGACGTCCGCATTGTCTTCCACCAAAAGCACTTTCGTCCGCAGGGCCATCGATCTCGCGAAAGCTGCAGGATCAGAGCCAATCGGTCCAGGCGCATAGGCTCAGAGGCTCCTGGGCTCATAGTTCTATGAGCCTCTGCGCCTGTGCGCCCATGAGCCTCTGACTCTGGTATTCTCCCGGGCCGATTCGTATGAATGTAAAAAAACGTCTCCTCGACGGTCCGCGCATGAATCGCGCGATCAAACGCATGGCCATCGAAGTCGTCGAGCGCAATCGCGGGCTCGACGATCTGATGATCGTCGGCATCCGCAGCCGCGGCGTGCCGATCGGCGAGCGGATGGCGAAAGAGATCGAGGAGATGGAAGGGACACCGGTCTCGTTCGGCATCCTCGACATCACGCTCTATCGCGACGATCTCACGCTCGTCGCGCCGCAGCCGGTCGTGAAGCCGACAAAATTGCCGGAGCCGATCGACGACAAAGTGATCGTGCTCGTTGACGATGTGCTCTACACCGGCCGCACGGTCCGCAGCGCGCTCGACGCGCTCATCGACTTCGGACGGCCGCGCCAAGTCATGCTCGCGGTCCTCATCGACCGCGGCCATCGCGAGCTTCCGATCCACGCCGACGTCATCGGCAAGACCGTCCCCACCGACGCGAACGAAGTGATCAAGGTGAAGCTCACCGAGACCGATGGCGAGGATGAAGTCCTGATCATGGAGAAATGAGGCGCATAGGCTCATGGGCGCATAGGCTCATAGGAGAACCCTGTGAGCCTCTGAGCCTGTGAGCCTCTGAGCCTGCACGCATGCGCACCGCCAGCTCAGCACTGAAATCCAAAGACCTCCTCGGCATCGAGCTTCTCACTCCCGAAGAAATCACTCTCATTCTTGATACCGCGGAAGGGTTCAAGGAAGTGAGCGAGCGGCCGGTGAAGAAAGTGCCGGCGTTGCGCGGGCAGCTCATCATCAATCTCTTCATGGAAGCGTCGACGCGCACGCGCGTGTCGTTCGAGATTGCGGAGAAGCGCCTCTCCGCCGACACGCTCAACTTCGCGGCATCGGGATCGGCGGTCGAAAAAGGGGAGACGCTGATCGACACGGCCGAGAACCTCGTGGCGATGCATCCGAACATGATCGTCATCCGCCACAAACATCCCGGCTCGCCGCGGATGCTCGCCGATCGATTCGAGAACATCTCGATCATCAACGCCGGCGACGGCGCGCACGAACATCCGACGCAGGCACTCCTCGACGCGTTCACGATTCGCGAGCGCCTCGGGCGGCTGCAGGGCGTGAACGTCTCGATCATCGGCGACATCAAGTACTCGCGCGTCGTCCGCTCGAACATTCACCTGCTGACGAAGATGAAGGCGAACGTCACGCTCGCCGCGCCGCCGACGCTGATGCCGGCGGAGATCGAGCAGATGGGCGTGCGCGTCGTGCATTCGCTCGACGAGGCGATCGAAGGCGCGGACGTCATCATGATGCTGCGCATCCAACTCGAGCGGCAGGGGAAGCTCAGCTTCCCGTCGCTGCGCGAGTACTACAACACGTTCGGTCTCACGCGCGAGCGCGTGCGCCGCGCGAAAGCAGGCGTGCTGGTGATGCATCCCGGACCGATGAATCGCGGCGTCGAGATCGCGTCCGATGTCGCGGATGATCCGAAGGTGTCGGTGATCCTCGATCAGGTGACGAATGGGGTGGCGGTGCGGATGGCGGTGCTGTATTTGTTGGGTGGGGCGCACGCGGGAGGAAGCGAATGAAGGCAGAAGGCAGAAGGCAGAAGGCAGAAGTTAGAACGGCCCGTGGCCGCGTTCACTTCTTACTTCTGCCTTCTGCCTTCTGCCTTCTGCCTTCATATTCATGAACCTCCTCATCACCAACGGCCGCGTCATCGATCCCTCTCAGGATCTCGACGCCACGCTTGATCTCCTCATCGAGGACGGCACCATCTCCCGTGTCGACAAAAGGATCAAATCTACCGTCGAGAAAATCGACGCGAAGGGTCTCGTCGTCGCGCCCGGCTTCATCGATCTGCACACGCATCTCCGCGAGCCGGGACAGGAACACAAAGAGACGATCGCCACCGGCACGCGGGCCGCGGTCGCCGGCGGCTACACAGCGGTCTGCGCGATGGCGAACACCGTTCCGCCGAACGATGAGCGTGCGGTGACGGAGATGGTGCTCGCGGAAGCAGCGCGCAACGGCTGGTGCCGGGTGTATCCGGTCGGCGCCGTGAGCAAGGGGCTGAAAGGCGAAGAGCTCGCGGAGCTCGCCGACTTGCATGCGGCCGGCTGCGTCGCGGTCAGCGATGACGGCAAGCCGGTCTACAACGCGCAGCTGATGCGCCGCGCGCTGGAATACTGCTCGATGTTGAACATGCCGGTCATCGCGCACGAGGAAGACGCGAATCTCAACGAAGGCGGCGTGATGCACGAGGGCTTTTTCTCCACGCTCCTCGGCATGCGCGGCATTCCCGCCGCCTCCGAGGAAACGCTCGTCGCGCGCGACGTGATCCTGGCGAAGCTGACGAACGCGCACGTCCACATCGCGCATCTCTCCACCGCCGGCGCGGTCGATGCCGTCCGCCGCGCGCGGCAGGACGGCGTGAAGGTCACGTGCGAAGTCACGCCGCATCACATCGCTTTGGGCGACGACGCCTTGCAGTCGTTTTCGACGAATCTGAAAATGAATCCGCCGCTGCGCGGCGAAGCGCATCGGAAGGCGATCCTCGAAGGCATCGCCGACGGCACGATCGACGCGATCGCCACCGATCACGCGCCGCATCACTTCGACGAGAAGAACGTCGAGTTCGATCTCGCGCCGTTCGGCATCATCGGGCTCGAGACCGCGTTCGCCGTCTGCAACGAGCACCTCGTGCGCGCGAAAGTCATCAAGCTGCCGCGCCTCATCGAGATGCTCTCGTGCGGTCCCGCGCGCGTGTTCAATCTTCCCGGCGGCACGCTGCGCGCCGGCGCGCTGGGCGACGTCACGCTCATCGATCCCGACGCGAAGGTCGAAGTGCCGCGCGAGTTTTATTCGAAGGCGGCGAACTCTCCCTTCATCGGACAGACGCTGCGCGGCCGGATCGTTGCAACGATCGTGGCCGGAGAGATCAAGCACGGGCAATGAGCGACGAAAAAAACAAACGCGTCGTCATCGTCGATGACTCGCCGTCGTATTGCGACCTCTGGTCGAACTTCATGCTCGAGCGCTACCCCGACGTCGCGAAGGTCGAGACCTACAGCCATCCCTACGACGCGCTGCCGAAGATCGACGACTCGATCGACCTCCTCATCGTCGATCTCGAAATGCCGGGCATGGACGGGAAAAAGTTTGTCGACTACGCGCGGCAGAAAGGCGTCTCGCCTCGCCGCATCGTCGTCACCTCGTCGCACTCAGCGGATGAATTGCACCAGCGATTTCGGATCGGAGAGACGATCGCGGTCATCAATAAGACCGAGGCGAAGCAGCAGGAAGCGTTTCTCATGATTTTGGATTCGGTCATGCGGCGGTGAGGTGCTGGGTGCTGGGTGCCGGGTGCTGCGTTAGAGGCGGAGCAACTCAGCACGCAGCACGCAGCACCCAGCACACAGCACGCAGCACTTATAATCGCCGCGAATGACCGCGGTCTCGCCGGAACAACAAGCCCCCGCGTTCTCGCTGAACGACCTGCTCGTCTACATGGCGAAGCAGGAGGCGTCGGACCTTCATCTGAAGCCGATGCGGCCGCCGCTGGTGCGCGTGCGGGGGAAGCTGATTCCGATCAAGACGGATCCGCTGAAGCCGGCCGATCTGGAGCGGATGTTGTTGCCGCTCTTGAATCGCGCGCAGAAGGAGAAGTTCGACGCGCAGCAGTCGGTCGACTTCGGGTACGGCGTTCCGGGCGTGGCGCGGTTCCGCGCGAACCTTTACCTGCAGCGTGGGACGGTCGGCGCGGTGTTCCGGCGCATTCCGATCCAGATCCAGTCGATCGACTCGCTGCAGCTGCCGATCGCGGTGCGGGAGCTGACGCGGAGTCCGGACGGGCTCGTGATCGTCACGGGGCCGACCGGCTCGGGCAAGTCAACGACTCTCGCGGCGATGATCGTCGAGCTCTCGGAGCGCGAGCCGGTGCACATCGTCACGATCGAAGACCCGATCGAGTTTCTCTTCCAGGACAAGACCGCGGCGATCTCGCAGCGCGAGGTCGGCACGGACACGCCGACGTTCAAGGAAGCGCTGCGCAACTCGATGCGCCAGGATCCGGACGTGATCATGGTCGGCGAGATGCGCGACGTCGATACGATGCAGACCGTGCTCACGGCCGCGGAGACGGGCCACCTCGTGCTCTCGACGCTGCACACGAACAACGCCGCGCAAACGCTCGACCGCATCATCGACGCCTTTCCCGTCGATCAGCACAAACAGATCCGCGCGCAACTGTCGCTCGTCCTGCGCGGCATCGTCTCGCTCAAGCTGATCAAGACCGTCGACGGCACGATGACGGCAGGCGTCGAGGTAATGAAGAACTCGCCGCGCATCGCCAAGCTGATCGAAGACGGTCTCACGAAGGACATCCTCGAAGAGATGGAATCGTCGGTCGGCCTCTATCGCATGCAGTCGATGAATCAGTCGCTCATCGCGCTGCTCGTCCATCAGAAGATCTCGTACCAGGACGCGCTCGCGCTGACCAGCGATCCGGACGATCTCTCGCTCAAAATCCGCAAGCTCTTCCCGCAGATCGAAGAGCGCGTCCGCCAGGGAGGAGACATGGCCCCGAGCTATTCCGATTTCTCGCAGATCACCGAGCTGATGGACATCAAGCGCCTCTACGAGGAGCAGGACGTGCAGTGGCGGCAGCGTCTCTTCGAAAAGGACGAGCAGATGGAAGGGATGCAGCACGATCTCGAGTACCTGCGCGGCCAGATGGCGCAGCAGCAGGGCGGCGACAAAGGAAAGGACGAAGAGATCGCGCGCCTGCGTGCCGAAGCCGAGCGCCTCCGCGCCGACGCGCAGGCCAAGATCACCCAGCTCCAGGAGCGCATCAAGGAGCTGAATCAGAAGTTGATGGCGGCGAATCCCGCGCGCACGCGATGATGGTTACGCGGTTGCACAGTCACTCGGTTACGCAGAGCCGCACAACCGAGCAACCGCGTAACCGCGCAACCGAAAGATGAGCACGAAGCCCTCCAAACAACTCGGGACCTTCGCCAATCCCAATCCTCAGCGCGACTACGAGATCGCGTTCGAGGCGCCGGAGTTCACCTGCCTCTGTCCGATGACCGGCCAGCCCGACTTCGCGACGATCCGCATTCGCTACGTGCCGGACGAAAAGTGCGTCGAGCTGAAGTCGCTCAAGTTGTATCTCTGGTCGTATCGCGATGAAGGCGCGTTTCACGAAGCGGTGACGAACCGCATCGCCGACGATCTGATTCGCGTGCTTGAACCGCGCTATTTGTTCGTTGAGGGTGACTTTTACGTGCGCGGAGGGATCAGCACGAAGGTCAAAGTGGAGCACCGGAAGAGCGGCTGAGTCTCCACTGCTCGTTGACGTATTCGACGAACGACGGCTCGGCGCCTTCGAGCCACTCCTGCAAAATGTCGCGGCTCACGTCGTCGAGCACTTCGATGATCGACAGGCTTGCCGCTTCCGCGACGCGCACCAATGGTTTGTCGAGCTCCGCGACCGCGCGTGCCGAGCGAGCAATCAGTCCGGCGAGATCGAGATCGAGCTCCATCGCGATCATGCGCGACGCCGTGAGCGTGAGTAGCACGGCCGCGTTCCAGTTCGTGCGCTCTTCCCATCGCGGCGGCGCGACGAAGTCGCGCATGCCGTGCGACGCCGCGAGCGCAGCGATGTGGCGCTCGGTGGCGAGGTGGATCGGCGCGGCGTCGGCGTGGAAGAGCATCGCGTAGCGGTCATCGTCGGCGGCGAGTTGCAGCTCGTTCGCGATGGCCTGCTTCGCCGTTGCGTCGACATCGACCGGCATCGCGGCGAAGAATGACGCGCCGTTCGCGCGCGCATTTTCCGCGAGTGTGTTCAACGCATCGAGATCGGTCGTGATCGGATAGATCACGGGAATCACGACGCCCCAGGTTGTTCCGTGCGCTTGTTCGAAGATGGCTGTCTGATCGGGCGGCCATGCTGCGATGGTGAAAGCGGCAGCGTAGCTGCCGCAGTCCAAAGAAGGCAGGGCGCCGCGCGTCGATGTCAAAAAAAGTGCATTGATTCGTTCTTCGTCGCAGAACCTCAGCACCTCCTCGCCGCGGCGGAAGACGACTTCCGGGGCCTCCGTCGCATCGATCAGCACCGGCGCATCGATACGTGCGCGTTCCAGCTCCGTGCGCACGTTTTCCGTGACCGTCACTTCGACGCGATCCGCCGCCGTGGCGCGCGACGCGAGATAGTCGATCGCGATGGAGTGGTGCGCGCCTCCGGCGCGCCTTTCGGCGGAGGCGCGCCACAGGCGCGCACCACTCCTCGAATACGGTTCAATCGACGTCGCGCACCAGAATGGCGGCTCCGGCGCGGCGGCGCGGCGGATGCGGAGCGGCGCTGCTTTGCGATAGAGGATCACTTCGGCAGGTAAGGCGCGACGAGGCTGCGCACGTACTTCGCGATCATGTCGAACTCGAGGTTCACCGCGTCGCCGACGTGCGCCGCGCCGAGGTTCGTGCGGCGCAAGGTTTCGGGAATCAGTGCGGCGCCGAAGCTCGTCGCATCGGGCTCGACGATCGTGAGCGACACGCCGTCGACGGCGATCGACCCCTTGCTCACGACCAGCTCCGCGAATTCCCGCGGATAACTCCAGCGATACACCGCGAACTCCCCTTCGCTCGTGATCGACGCCAGCGCGCCGGTCGTGTCGACGTGTCCCTGCACCATGTGGCCGCCGAGGCGGTCGCCGATCGCGAGTGCGCGCTCGACGTTCACGGTTGCGCCGCCGGCGAGCGAGTCGAGGGTGGTGCGCGCGAGCGTCTCGTCGGAGATGTCGGCGACGAGCGCGTCGCCGTCCGGCAGCACGGTGAGACACACGCCGTTGACGGCGAGACTCTCGCCGCGCGTGAACGGATCGGGATCGGTCGTGCGAATGCGCATGCGCGCGCCGCTGCCGAGTCGCTCGAAGTGCTCGATCAATCCGTGATGAAGAATGATGCCGGTGAACATGATCAGTTCGGATAGGCGGTGATCATCAGATCATTTCCGACGAACTCGACGCGGTCAAACCGGAACCGATACCCCTCCGTCAACCGGCTGACGCCCTCTCCTTGCAAAATCGCCGGCGCCTCGGCGCCTCCGACGATGAGCGGCGCAACGAACGCGATCATCTTCTGCCAGAGTCCGCCGCGGATGAACTCCGTGTGCAGCAGCGATCCTCCTTCGACGAGGACGGATCGAATCCCGCGCGTGTGCAGCTCGCGCAACACGTACACGAGATCGGCGCGCCCCTGAATCGGAACGATCTCCGCGCCTGTGTGTTGCGCGGCATTGCTCGTGAACAGAATCGTGCGGCCGCCGTCGGTGAGGAGCTGCGCGTGCGGCGGCACGTCGCCGTTGCCGTCGAGGACGACGCGCGTCCACGGGGTGATGCCGCTCGCGAGGCCGAGGCGGCGCGTGAGGCGCGGGTTGTCGGCTTTGACCGTGCCGCTGCCGACGAGAATCGCGTCGAATTCTTCCCGTAGCGCGAGACTCTTCTGCCGCGCGTCTTCGGAGGTGATCCACTGCGACTCGCGCGCGACGGTCGCCAGTTTCCCGTCGAGCGTCATCCCCGCTTTCAGCAGCACGAACGGCAGCTGCTGCGTCACCGACCAGACGAATTTTTCATTGAGCCTTCGCGCGTCCGCTTCGAGCATGCCGGTCGTCACTTCGATTCCGGCCGCGCGCAGCATTGCGATGCCGCGTCCGTCGACGAGCTCGTTCGGATCCGTCATCGCGACGACGACGCGCGCGATTCCCGCGCGAATGATCGCCTCCGCACACGGGCCGGTGCGTCCTTGATGGCTGCACGGCTCGAGGTTCGTGTACAGCGTCGCGCCGCGCGGATCGTCGCATTCGCGAAGCGCCACGATCTCCGCATGCGGCTCGCCCGCGCGCGCGTGGAAGCCTTCGGAGATCACGTTGCCGTCGCGGACGATCACCGCGCCGACCATCGGATTCGGGCTCACCGAGTAGCGGCCGCGCTCCGCCAAAAACAACGCGCGCCGCATGAACTCTTCATCGTTCATGCGGCGCGATTGTAGTAGACCGGTGTAGCGCAGGCTTTCCAGCCTGCGCCCCCGGGAGGCAGGCTGGAAAGCCTGCCCCACACGAGGGCTCAGAATGAACTGTGCGCTGTTTACGGTGCCTGCAGAATGCGGTACGTCGAGATCGCGCCCTGGCGGGTCTGCGTCGTGACGTAGAAGCGCACGCGCTGGCCGCTCTTCACTTTGTCGAGCAGGTTGCGGAACTCGTCGACGTTGTTGACGGGCTGCCCCTGCACTTCGCTGATCACGTCGCCTTCCGTCAGGTTCGCGTCGCCAGCGGGGGAAACGTTCTTCACGTTCACCACGACGACGCCGTTCACGTTCGCCGGAAGGTTGTACATCCGGCGCAGCTCGGGCGTGAGGTTCTGCACCGACATGCCGAGCTTGTTGCGCACCGGTTCGGCCGGACTCGTGCCGCTCTCGCTTTCAGTTTGCGCGACTTCCGACGGACGCTCCGCGGTGCGCGCGGTGACGTTCAGGCGCTGGCCGTTGCGAATGAGGCCGATCTTCACTTCGCTGCCCACCGGCAGGTACGAGATGTAGTCGATCAGCTCGCGGTTGTTGCGGATCGGCTTGCCGTCGACGTCCATCACGACGTCGCCGTGCTTGATGCCGGCCTTGTCGGCGGGCTTGCCTTCATCGACTTCCTGCACCAGCGCGCCGCGCGCTTCCGGCAGGCGGAAGGCCTCGCGGATGTCGTCGGTGACGTCCTGGATCTGCATGCCGAGGTAGCCGCGCGTGACCTTGCCCTGCTTGAGCTGCGGGAGCAGCGTCTTTGCCGTGTTGATCGGAGTGGCGAAGCCGATGCCCTGCGCGCCGCCGCCGCGGATTGCGGTGTTGATGCCGACGACTTCGCCGGCGATGTTCATCAGCGGTCCGCCGGAGTTGCCGAAGTTGATCGCGGCGTCGGTCTGGATGAAGTTCTCGAACGAGCGCGTCTCCTCGGAGAGCACGAGGCCCGAGCGTCCCTTCGCCGAGATGACGCCGACGGTCAGCGTGTTCTCGAACTGGAACGGATGGCCGACGGCGATCGCCCAGTCACCCTTGCGGATGCGGTCGGAGTCGCCGAGGCGGATGAACGGCATCTGCTGATCGATGTCGATCTTCAGCAGCGCCAGATCGGTGGCCGGATCGGTGCCGACGACTTTCGCCGTCACGTTGTGGCCGCCGTTGCCGTTCTCGTCGGCGCCGTAATGGACGTTGATCTTGCTCGCGCCTTCGACGACGTGATTGTTCGTGAGGATGTAGCCGTCGGGCGAGATGATGAAGCCGGAGCCGCCGCTGACCTGCTGCTGCTCGTCGTCGTCATCCGGCGTCGGCGACTGCCGGCGCGGACGGCGCGAGTCGTTGGGATCGGGGAAGAAAAATTCGAAGGGGTCGATGCCGCCGAAACGCTTTTGCTGGTCGGACATCTTGACGACTTCGGTGGAACGGATGGACACGACGGCAGGCATGACGCGCGCGGCGACGTCTGCAAACGACGGGATCGTGACGGACGCCGGGATGGCGCCGCTCTGAGTTTGCATTGCCGACGACTGCGCTTTCGACTGTCTCATCAACCCGAGGTCGGCGCTGATGAGAATGCCGAACGCCACCGACGCGATGACGATGGCGATCGTCGAGAGAATGCGCTTGGTGGACTGATTCATAAGTTTTATTCAACTCCTCCTGGGATTCATGACGAAAAGGTAAGCGCGGGAACTGAGGCTCCCATTCCCGTCGTAGGTTTCAGACGTGCAGCATGGAGAAATGTTCCGGTTGTGTGTGGTTACGAATTATCAAACGAAAAAGGGCCTCGCTACGCGCGAGGCCCGGGCCACCAAAACACCAGGAGAAGGAAACGCGGTCAGACGACCGCGCGCCTGCCGACGATGAGGCGATAGATGAACAGCAGTGCGATCGCGCCGATGATCGACCCGATCCACCCCGCTGTCTGTTCCTGCCGTCCCATCAGCGTCGAGGCGAGGAAGCCGCCGACGAACGAGCCGGCGATACCCAGAAGAATCGTGACAATCCATCCGCCCGGATCGCGTCCCGGCATGAGGAACTTTGCGATCGCGCCGACGACCAGACCAAAAAGAATCCATCCAAGAATGTTCATGCGCTTTTTCCTCCAAGATCGGTCCGGTTGCGAACAGCCCGGACGGAGTTATGGATGAGCAGGGGCCGTGCCAGAGTGCGCCAGCCCCACGCCGGGAATTGAGAATTGTGAATTGGGAATTGTGGATTGAGAGCGCCTTTGGCGGCCTCAGCTCTGCATTCACAATTCCCAATTCACAATTCTCAATTCAATGACGCGGCGCGGCAGGCGGCGGCGTTGCTTTTGTATAGTTCCTCCCCGTGCAACGAATCGGCATCCTAACCGGGGGCGGCGATTGTCCCGGACTCAACGCGGTCATCCGGGCGGCCGCGCGCACGCTCATCCGCGACTACGACATCGATGTGGTCGGCATTCAGCTCGGCTTCGAAGGGCTGCTGACGAAGTCCTGTGTGGCGCTGACGCTCGAATCGATCCGCGGCATTCTGCCGAAAGGTGGGACGCTGCTGCGCACGACGAATCGCGGCAATCCGTTCGAGTTCCCGGTCGGCGACGGACGCTGCGAGGATCGCTCGTCGACCCTCATCGACAACATTCATGAGCTCGGAATCGACGGCGTCATCGCCATCGGCGGCGATGGCACACTGAAGATCGCGCAGCGCTTGTGCGACATGGGCATCCCGATGGTCGCGGTGCCGAAGACGATCGACAACGATCTCGCCGCGACGGACTACACGTTCGGCTTTCACACCGCGGTCGCCGTAGCGACGGAGGCCGTCGATCGACTGCACACGACCGCCGCGAGCCACGACCGCGTGATGATCCTCGAGGTGATGGGACGCAACGCTGGCTGGATCGCGCTGTACGCCGGCATCGCCGGGGGCGCGGACATCATCCTGATTCCGGAGATTCCGTATCAGCCGGAGAACATCGTGAAGATGGTGCAGGGCCGCGAGCGCGAAGGCGCGAACTTCGACATCATCGTCGTTGCGGAAGGAGCGAAGCGCGTGGGCGGCCAGGAGGCGTATCTCGACAAAGCGACGCGCCGCCTCGGCGGTATCGCGTATCAAGTCGCCGCCGACATCGCCGAACAGATCGATCTCGAGATCCGCGTCACGGTCCTCGGCCACGTCCAGCGCGGCGGATCCCCGATCGCGTTCGACCGCATCCTCGCGAGCCGCTTCGGGAAAGCCGCCGCCGATCTCGTCGCCCAGAAAAAATTCGGCGAGATGGTCGCCGTGCGCGGCGACGACATCGTGTCCGTTCCGATTCGAGACGCGGTGTCGCGTCCGAAGTATGTCGACCCCGACGGGAATCTCGTCGCGACGGCGCGAAGCCTCGGCATTTCGTTCGGCGACGGGAGATAAAGCAAAAAGCAGAAAGCAGAAGGCAAAAGCAGAGGTCGAGTTGATGCGTCATCATGAGGCGCGAAGACGCCGAAGGATCTCAAACTTCGTACGTCGCCTTCTGAGATCCTTCGCCGTCTATGCGGCTCAGGATGACGGCATTTCTGCTTTCTGCTTTTTGATTTCTGATCTAATCCGAATATGGCCCTTGTTGAATATCGAGTCGAAAACGGCGTCGCGATTTTTGAACTGAACGATCCGCCGGCGAACACCTACACCTATGAGATGAATCGCGAGCTGGATGACTGCATCCTGCGCGCGCGGATGGATGACAGCGTGCACGTGATCGTGCTGCGCGGCGCGGGCGAGAAGTTTTTCTCCGCCGGCGCGAACATCAAGATGCTCAATGAGGTCACGCCGCAGTTCAAGTACTACTTCTGCATCCATGCGAATGAAACGCTGCTGCGCCTCGAACAGACGCCGAAGCTCGTCATCGCCGCGCTGAACGGCCACGCCGTCGGCGGCGGTCTCGAGATCGCGATGGCCGCCGATATCCGCATCGCGCGCAAGGGCGGCGGCAAGTGGGGCCTTCCGGAGATCAACCTCGGCGTCCTTCCGGGCACGGGCGGAACACAGCGGCTCTCGCGGCTCGTCGGCAAGACGAAGTCGATCGAGCTGATGATCGAAGGCGGACTGCACGAATTCGAATCGGCGCAGGAGCTCGGCGTCGTGAATTACGTCTGGCCCGACGACGAGGAAAAGAAATGGTGGGACCGCGTGATGGAGTACGCGCAGAGCTTCTGTCCGCCGAACAAAGCGTCGAAAGCGGTCGGGCGGATCAAGCGCGCGGTGCAGACGGGATGGGAAGTGCCGCTCGAGTCCGCGCTGGCGCTCGAGCGCGAGCTGCAGCAGCAACTGTTTCAGAGCGAGGATGCGGCGGAAGGGCTGGGGGCGTATAACCAACGGCGGAAGCCCGCGTTTACGGGCCGCTGAGAGCGGTTGCGCAGTCGCGCGGTTACGCGGTACTCAACGCCGCGCAACCGCGTGACCGCGTAACTGCGCAACCGAGGAACCATGCGATACCGAAATCTGCACGGAACACACCTTCAGCTGTCGGAGCTCGGCTTCGGCACGTGGACGGTGACGACGGGGTGGTGGGGAACGTACAGCGACGATGACGCGCAGCGGATCATTCGCGCGGCAATCGATCGCGGCATCAACTACATCGACACCGCCGACGCGTACGGCAATGGACGCGGCGAGACGGTGCTCCAGCCGATCCTGAAGGATCATCCCGATCTCATCGTCGGCACGAAGTTCGGCTACGACTTCTACAACAATCCCGAGCGTCCGCGGGGACAGCGCGAGCTGCCGCAGAACATGTCGCCGGAGTTCGTCCGCTTCGCGTGCGAGCAATCGCTGGCGCGACTCGGCGTCGATCACATCGCCATCTATCAGCCGCACAACCCGCGCGTGAACGTGCTGATGCTGGACGAGCATTGGGAAACGCTCGAGCGCCTGAAAGATGAAGGAAAGATCTCGACGTACGGTCCCTCGCTCGGGCCGGCGATCGGCTGGCGCGACGAAGGCATCTACGCGAATGCCGTCCGCCGCGCGCCGGTCACGCAGATGATCTACAACGTGCTCGAACAGGATCCGGGACGCGAGTTCATGCTCGCCGCCGAGCGCGGGCCGTCGTACGCGGGCGCGGCCGAGGCGATGAAGGGGGAGACCGGGAAGAAGGTGTGCGAGCCGACGTCGAGCTTCGACCCGTCGTTCCGCGCGTGGAAGGCGGAGATGGATCCGCAGTTCCTCATCCGCGTCACGCACTCATCGGGCATGCTCGAAGGGAAGTACACGATCGACACGAAATTCGACGAGAGCGACCACCGCTCCCACCGCCCGCGCTCCTGGCTGGTCGAAGGCCTGCAGAAAGTCGAGCGCCTGCAGCCGTTCTGCGACGCGCGCAACATCACGATCGGCCAGCTCGCGTTGCTCTGGCTGTATGCGCACCCGTCGATCGTGTCGGCGCTGCCGAACATCTACGACGAGATGCAGCTGAAAGAATTCGCCACCGCCTCGAACCATCCCGCGCTCAGCGATGAGGAGATGGAAGCGATTTATCAGATGTATCTGCGCAACTTCGAGATCACGCCGTATGTCGAAGAAGTTGCGGCCGCGACCCAGTAGTACACTGCGCACATCCATTCATAAGGCGAGACCGTAAGTTCGCATGGAGATGAGGTGCGCATGAACTTCCGTCGGGCGTTAATGATCGCTGTCCTCGTCCTGACTCCTGCCCTCGCATTCGCCGCGGTTCCGCTCGAGGCGGGACTGTCGTTTCAGCCGATGACGATCCCGGTCGGCGGCACGTCGGTGATGACGGTGGAGATCACGAATCCGAACGACGTCACCGCGGCGGCACTCGCGGCAGCGGACCTCTACCCGGGCGGAATCTTCAACAGCGCCACGCCTGCGACCACCACTTGCGGCGGAAGCATCAACGCGCCCGCGGGCAGCAACTCGTTCTCGTTCAGCGGCGGCTCGCTCGCCGCGCATTCCACCTGCGCACTCGCGATCACCGTAAACGCTGCGCAGGGCCTCTGGGTCAACGCGCTCGATCCCGGCAGCGTGACCAGCAGCAGTGTTCCAGCCAACGCGTTTTTCTCGACCGCTCTTCTTATCGTCAACGGCGGTCCGCCTCCCGCGAGCGGTCCGGGAGTGTCGATGTCGTTCGCGCCGGCGGCCATTCACTCCGGCAAGACGACCACGCTCTCGATCGTGCTGACGAATGCGAACGCGTCGGCGATGACCGGCGTCGCCTTCGCGACGGAGTACCCGTCCGCGCTCATCAACACGCCCGACGGCGGAAGCTCGAGCTGCGGAGGAACGGTGGCGGCGAAGCCCGGCTCGCGAACGCTCGCCTTCAGCGGCGGCTCGATCCCCGCGAACGGCCGATGCACCGTCGACGTCGTGATTCGCGGCAGCTCGCCCGGTACGTTCTCGGTCGCATTGCCGGCGGGTGCGGTGACTTCGAGCAGTCATCCGGCATCGACGGCGGGTGCCTCGGCGACGGTCACGGTGTCGTCGAGCGGCAAGTAGGGGAGGTTAATAGGACCAATAGGACCAATAGGACACATACGACTTTATAGGACGTCCTAGAAAGTCCTATCTGTCCTATTCGTCCTACACGTCCTACGATGAATCCTTACGCCGTCGCGCCCGTCCTGATCGTTTCCGACTTGCGCGACCGCTGAGGGCAGCGGTCGCCACACAGTGCAACGATTGACGATAGACTTCGCGCCGCATGAGCACCCCGAACCAGCTCTTCATCAACGGCGAGTTCACCGACGCGAAGTCGGGTGAGACATTCGCGACGATCAATCCGGCGACGGAAGAAAAAATCACGGACGTTGCATCGGCCGGCGTCGACGACGTCGATGCGGCGGTAAAGGCCGCGCGCGCGCAGCTCGAGCCGGGCTCCGACTGGCAGAAGATGAAGCCGCGCGATCGCGGCAAAGTGATGTGGCGCATCGCCGACATGCTCTCGGCGCGTGCGGAGGAGATCGGACGCATCGAGACGATCGACAACGGCAAGCCGATTTTCGAGTCGCAGTTCGTCGACACGCCCGCGGCCGCGGAGTGCCTGTACTACTTCGCGGGATGGTCGGGCAAGGTGACGGGCGAGACGCTGCCGGTCGCCGACAACGCGTTCACGTACACGCTGCGCGAACCGGTCGGCGTCGTCGGCGCGATCACGCCGTGGAACTTTCCGCTCATGCTCGCGGTGTGGAAGATCGCGCCCGCGCTCGCGTGCGGCAACACCGTCGTGATCAAGCCGGCATCGAACACGTCGCTGTCGCTTTTGAAATTCGCGGAGTACGCGAAGGAGTGCGGACTGCCCGCCGGGGTGCTGAACGTGATTCCCGGACGCGGCAGCGTCGTCGGCAACGCGATGGTCGATCATCCCGGCATCGACGCGATCGCATTCACCGGCTCGACCGAAGTCGGCCGGCAGCTGATGGCGCGTGCGGCGAAGACGCTGAAGAAAGTGTCGCTGGAGCTCGGCGGAAAATCGCCGAATATCGTCTTCGCCGACGCCGATCTCGACGCCGCCGCGCGCGGCGCGCTCAACGCGATCTTCTACGGCAAAGGCGAAGTCTGCGCGGCCGGCTCGCGTCTTCTCGTGGAAGAAGGCGCGCATGACGAACTGATGGCGAAGGTCACCGAGCGCGCGGCGAAAATGACCGCCGGGGATCCTCTCCATCCGAAAACGCGCCTCGGCGCCATCGTGTCGAAGGACCAGATGGACACCGTGCTCTCGTACATCGAAGCCGGCAAGAGCGAAGGCGCAAAACTCGTCGCCGGCGGACAGCGCGCCGACATCGGAACCGGCAAGGGCTACTTCGTCCAGCCGACGATCTTCGATGACGTCGATCCGGACATGAAAATCTCGCGCGAAGAAATCTTCGGCCCCGTCCTCGCGACCATCCGCTTCAAAGACGCCGAAGACGCGATCGCCAAAGGCAACGCCACCGTCTACGGACTCGCCGCCGCCGTCTGGACGCGCGACGTCTCGAAAGCGCACCGCATCGCCCGCGCGATCAAAGCGGGGACGGTGTGGGTGAACACGTACAACCTCTACGATCCCGCGCTGCCGTTCGGCGGCTTCAAAGAGTCGGGCTTCGGCCGCGACCAGGGGAAAGACGCGCTGGAGAAATACACGCAGACGAAGAGCGTGTGGGTCAATCTTTAGAGCACGTCACCGGCTCCGTGCTGTTCAGTCCCTTCGCGAGCTCCGACGCGAGCTGCTGCATGCTGTGGCCCTTGACGAAGATGCCGTTGAAGAGATGGACCTTCACTTCCATGATGTGCGGGTCGTGTGCCTTCAGTCCGAGCACTTTGCGGAAGAGGAAGCGGAGGTACGACAGGATCTCGCTCTGCTCGAAGACGCGATAGAAGTTTTTCGGTGACGATGGGCATCCGTTCCTCGCGGTGTGGTGCGTGACGGGCGTCGGGTCGAATGCGAAGACCGTTCGGATCTGGCCGCATGCCTTGTACGCCGCGGTCTGCGCGAGCCCGCCGCCGAGGGAGTGGCCGGCCGTGAAGATGACGGTGTCGTCGCCGTATTCGCGGTGAATCCACTTCACCATTTCTTCGGTAATCCGCGTGGTCTGCTGGTAATGGTCTTCATAGCCGAGCCAGAACGTGAGCCAGCGCAGATTCGAGATGTAGTCCTGCGGGATGTGCGTTCCGCGAAAGACCCACATCGCGACGCGCGGTTTGGTCGTATCCGTGCTGACCCACAAGCGATACGTGAGATCGGGCGTCTGGCGTTTGCCGGGAATTTGGGTTCGCGGGATGTCGGTGCGCTCTTCCCATCCGCTCGCCGGCAGCAGCGCGAGATTTTTGCTCTGCTCCGGTTTCGCGAGCGTCGCCGGATCGACGTCCGCCAATTTGATCTCGTGCTTCACGTCGACGTACACCGCCGCGGAGAGGGCAGCCGCGGTCTGCAGGTACTGCAGATCGGGATTCCCTGGCCGTTGCGGCAGACTCGAGACGGGCACGCGGTCATGGACTCCTCCATGTTCGCGAATCAGCGCGCACGGTTTCGTCGTCGTGCCGCACGCGGTGAGGAGCAGCAGCGCAACCAGAACCATGATCCAGCGTTTCATCCATCGTCTCCGTTCATCACGGAGGGACTCGCCGCAGTTTTTTCCCTACCCGAACTTAATGCCGGACCACCCGCCGTCGCGGCACGTTCTCCGGAATCCACTCGACGCTCTGCAGAAAAATTCGGGACGGGCGCGTGGGGTGCTCGACGACTTTCGACGTGACGATCTGTCCCGCGTCCGCGCCGACGGCTTGCACGTTCTCGGCAATCAACGCCGGGCCCTCGATGAGATTGGCGTTGCGGTCGAGGATCGCGCCGAACAGATGTTGCTGAGCCCACAGCAGCAGGAAGTGGTCGCCGAAGGGGAGGACGCGCGGCGGTGTGAACGCGGGGCCGACGTTGATGGTGGAGAACGACTCCAGCGCGTTGCCGAAGGCGTCGACGCGCGCCCAGCGAAGCTCGCGAGCCGGGCTGTAGGGAACGGAGTCGATGGCGACGAGAAATGCGTCGCGGTTCCATGCCACAGACGGCGCATAGCCCGGCCCGACGGAGAACGTCACCGGCGTCATCGCATCGTTGTGCGAAAGGAGCATGCCGCGCAGTCGATCGTTGGTCGTCCAGACGATGAGCGCCGCGTCGGGACCGGCGGCGATGGCGGGGTAGAAGTTGCTGCCGGATTCGTTGATGGGAAACGCCGGCGACGGATTGCCGGTCGAGGGAACGCGCGTGATGAACGTTCGCACGAAGACGAAGCGGCCGATGGTGCCGCTGGTGAACGCGACGAGGTAGCTCATGCCGTCCCAGGCGACGGCGGTGTGGCCGCCGCTGATTGCGTTCGCGGAGCTGCCGAGGTCGAGAGGAGTCGCGTCGAGGAACGCGCCGTTGCGGCGGATGCGGCGGCCGAGGACGCGGCTGTTGTACTCCCAGATCACGAGCCAGCCGCTGCCGTCGCTGGCGACGCGCGGGCGACGGCCCTCGCGTGTCGTGAGCGAGCCGATCTCCATCGGCTGCGTGTCGAGCGGCGATCCGTTCGCGTCGAAGCGTGCGGCGGCGACCATGAGGCGATTCTCCGCCGTGAGAAATTCCGTCCAGACCGCGAGTTTCCGATCGCCCGCCGTCGCGACTTCGGGATCGGTTTCATGACGTGGCGCGACGACGAGCGGCGTGACGTGATCCTCGCCGATCACCGACACCGAGAGATCTCCGTTGCTCTCCAGCGACTCGGTGGTACGGATCAGCGCGATCGTGCGCGAGCCGTTGCTCGCGGCGTTGTCGACGGTCGCCGGAAGCGGAGGAATCGCGACCATCGTCTCGCCGCCGCTGCCCGGCCGCCGCGCGCGCACGCTGCTGAAGTCTCCGTAGAGCAGCAGATACCCGTTGCCGTCCGTGACGACTTCCCACAATGTGGACGGCTCGCTGTCGAACGCCCACCGTTCCTGCTCGCCGCCCGCCGTGAGACGCACGGTCTGGATGTATTTTGCGGACGAGCTGCCCGTCCATGCGATCAGCAGGTCATCGCCGCGCGCCGCGACATGAACGTTCAACACCGGATGGGGCGAGTCGTCGAGGAGAACCGTGGCGCCGGGATTCATGGCGTCATCGAGCGGGATGGCGACCACGCGACGGTCGTCGACGCGCACGAGATAGAACGTTCCGGCCAGTGCGGCGAGCTCGAATCCGAACGTTGCCGGCCGCAGGAGCTCGCGCTGGACCACGTGACCGTCGAGATCGACGGTCGCGCCCTGAATGCTCGACCCGAGCTGGTCGGACTCGAACCAAGCGACGAGAAACCGGCTTCCGTTGAACGCCATTCTCACCCACGGATAGCCGCTGGCTGCCGCGCGTGTCCCGATCTGAATCGTGCCGGACATCGTGCCGACGCTGGTGACGAAGCGGCCGCGCACCGGCTCGTTCTCGGTGGCCCACGCCACGAGATAGCGATCGCGTCCCCACGCGACGGCGGGCTCGGTCTCGTTCGACGGCGTGTTCGCGACGACGAGCGGCACGGAGTCGACGACCGTGCCATCCTGCGCGAGCCGTGCGCCGAGGATGTCGCCGTCCCGGTTGTGCGCATCGTTCCAGACTGCGAGGAAGGACGTGCCGTCGCTGGCAATGCGGCCGGACATCTGGCTGGACTCCGCGAGATCGAGCTGCCGCGGCAGCAGCTCGCGCTCCGACGTGCCGCGAAGAATCGCGAATGCCGGCGTGGCGAGAAGAATCAATGTGAGGACGCGAGCGATTCTCATCGCACTGCTCTCCTCTTGATCGTCGCGTCGGGTGTTCTCGTCACCGACTGCGTGAAGATGCGGAACGTCAGCGTCGAATGTTCGATCGCGTGCTGCGTGACGAACTGCGTGCCGGCGGCACCGAACGACCACGCGGATCCGCCGAGGGTTTTTCCGACCGCGGCCGGACCATCGACGAGAAAACCGTCGCGATTGATTACTGCCGCCATCAGCTCGCGGTCGGCGAAGTAAACGAGGAAGTCGTCGGCGAACGGCTCGACGTCGATCGTCATGTACGCCGAATAGGCCTCGCCGGCGATCGGGATGCGCGCGGGCGACTCGGTCGCGTTTCCGTTCGCGTCGACGCGCGCGAGGCGAAGCTCGCGCTGCCACGTCCCCATCGCCACGAGGAACGTGTCGCCGTTCCACGCGACGACCGGACGCCGCGCGTAGTTGCCTGTCAGGAAATTGACAGGCGTCACGGTGTTGGTGCGCGACAGCAGCACGCCGCGCAGTTGGTCGTACTGGCTCCACACGATCAGCGAGCCGTTCGGACCGGACGCGATCGAGGGATACCAGTTGTAAAGCGCGGCCGGCGCGATCGGAATCGCGGTCGCGGGATTGACGATCGGCGGAGTGCCGCTCGCCGGAATGCGCAGCGCGTACAGCGCGGTGATGATTCCCTGCCGCACCGTGCCGCCGCTCGCGTAGACGGCGACGTAGCTCGTGCCGTCCCACGCGACGGCGATCGAGTCGCTGAGCGGCGTCGCGATCTCCGCGAGCACGAGCGGCGCCGGATCGAGGAGCGTGCCGTCGTGACGCACGCGCGCGCCATACAACTTTCCAAGGAGCTGCCAGAGGATCAGCCAGTCGGTTCCGTTCGACGCCACGCGAACGGTGGGGATGTTGATCGTGGCGACACGGATCGGCGCTTGATCGACGCCGATGCGCATCGCCATCACTGCGATTGCGTCCTCCGACGTTGCCCGCTCGAGCCAAATGGCGAGCTTCACATCGCCGGCCGCCGCGACGTCGGGGCTCTCCTGGCTGCGCGGCGCGAGCGCGATCGGGATGAGCGTGTCGTCACTGAGGATCGAGGCGAAGAGATCGCCGCCGTGATCGCTGCGCCTGATCACAGCGATCGTCCGCGTTCCGTTGCTCGCGGAGTCTTCGGCGTGCGTGATGTCGCCGCGCGGCACGCGCACGTCGAACGGCGTCACGCCGTCGATGCGCCGCGCGCGCACCTTCGCGTCGTCGCCGTACAGCAGCAGATATCCGCTGCGATCCGCGACCACGTCCTGCAGCGACGTGAATCCTTCCGTCATCGTCTCGACCGCGCCAGCGCTGTCCGCGGTCACGCGCACGAAACCGATCTCCGTCGTCTGCTTCAGGCTGAACCAGCCGACGAGAAAGTCGTCGTTGCGCGCCGCCGCGTGCAGGCCGTACACGCGGTCCGTGTGCGCGATCGCCCGCGGCGTGCCTTCGATCGCGTTCTCATCGACCGGCAGCGCGAAGATGTCTGCCAGTCCCGCGTAGACGAAGTAGAACGTTCCGTGCAGCGCGACGAGATCGCGGTTGCCGCCGCTGAAGTCGGTGCTGGCGAAGATCGTGTGCGATGCGAGAACGCGCCCCTGCGGATCGACGATCACGGCGCGTTTGTTGGCGTTGGCGATGACGAGAAACACGCGCCCGTTGAACGCGACCAGCGTGTCGCCCGGCGTGATTTCGGGCGTGCGCGCGCCGAGGTCGATGATGTCGGACATCGCGCCGTCGGGTGCGATGAGCCGCGCGCGCACCTGCGCGTTGTCTTCCAGCCACGCGACGAGATAGCGATCGATGCCCCACGCGATCGCGGGCCGCGTCTTGTTGCTGCCGGTTGTGATCGTGAGCGGCGTCGTGTCGATCAGCGTTCCGTCCGGCGCGAGTCGCGCGGCGAGAATGCTCCTGCCGAGGTCGTCGGACCAGACGGTGAGAAACGAATCGCCGTTCGTTGCGATGCGGGCGCTGCTTTGATCCGATGCGGCGAGATCGATCTGCCGCGGAGTCAGCTCTCGTTCGGGAGTGCTGTGAATGGACGCGAGGAGGGGAAGGGTCAGAAGGAGAAATCCGAGGGACCGAGGAAACCGGGGCACCATGACCGCTGATACGGAAGTGGTGCCACGGTTGTCGCTATCGGTCTTCCCGCGCCCGCGCCCGCGCCCGTGCCCGCTTCCGCGCCCGGGGTGGGCGGCTGAGCGAAGCGATTGAAACGTGGCCCCACCCGCCCCGGGCGCGGAAGCGGGCGCGGGCTCGGGCGCGGGCTCGGGAAAGGGCCGTTGGATGCGCGAAAAATACCGCTCAAGGCAAAGAAACCGACCTGTGGCACAGCTTGCGCGTGCGCTCGTGTAGAATCCGCGCCGATTCAGACCGTTAGGGAGAATTCGATGAAACGGAACTTACTGGTAGCTCTGACGTGCGCACTCGCGCTTGCATTCCTCGGATGCCCGCCGAAAACCGAGAGCACGGGAACGACCACCAGCAGCGGCGCCGAGGGCGAGATCCTCGTCGGCGAGTACGGCTCGCTCACCGGCGGCCAGGCGACGTTCGGCAATTCGACGCACACCGCGATCATGCTCGCGGTCGACGGCATCAACGCCGCCGGCGGAGTGAACGGACGCAAGATCCGCATCCAGACCGAGGACGATCAGTCGAAGGCGGAAGAAGCGGCGAACACGGTGACCAAGCTGATCTCGCAGGACCGCGTGGTTGCGGTTCTCGGTGAAGTCGCCTCTTCGAATTCGCTCGCCGCGGCGCCGATCTGCCAGGCCAACAAAGTTCCGATGATCACGCCGTCGTCGACCAATCCGTCGGTCACGCAAAAAGGCGACTACATCTTCCGGATGTGCTTCCTCGACGACTACCAGGGCGCGGCGATGGCGCGCTACATCCATAACACCCTCGGCCTCAACAAGGTCGCGGTGCTGATCGACAACAAGAGCGACTACTCGACGGGCCTCGCGAAATACTTCACGGAAGCCTTCACGTCGATCGGCGGACAGATCGTGGCGACGCAGAGCTTCACCAGCGGCGACGCCGATTTCCGCGCGCAGCTCACCGCGATCCGCACAACCAACCCGCAGCTGATCTACATCCCCGCGTACTACAACGACGTCGGCCAGATCGCCATCCAGGCGCGCGACCTCGGCATGAACATGCCGCTGGCCGGCGGCGACGGATGGGAGTCGCCGAAGCTCATCGAGATCGGCGGCAAGGCGCTCGAAGGCTGCTTCTATTCGAACCACTACTTCCCCGGCGATCCCGATCCCGCGGTGCGCGATTTCGTCGAGAAGTACAAACAGCGCTACGGCGCCACACCCGATGCGCTCGCGGCGCTCGCGTATGACGCGGCGCGCGTGCTGGCCGAGGCGATCAAGCGCGCGGGCAAGACCGACGGTCCTGCGCTGCGCGACGCGATCGCACAGACGAAAGGCTTCAAAGGTGTGACCGGCACGATCAATCTCGGACCGGATCGCAATCCCGAAGGGAAGACGCTCGTCATCGTCGAAGTGAAGAACCTTGCGCTCGCGCTGAAGGCGAAGGTCGAACCGGCCGGCGCCGCACCCGCGACGGGAACGCACTGACATCAAGTGGGGGACAGGCAATCCTGCCTGTCCTTCCTCGACTTCGAGGACAGGCAGGATTGCCTGTCCTCCACTTCGATCTGACATAGAATCTCGCCGCTTTTCGGCACCATGCAAGAGTTTCTACAGAATCTCCTGAACGGGATCGCCGCGGGCTCGATCTACGCGTTGATCGCGCTCGGCTACACGATGGTGTACGGCATCCTGAAGCTGATCAACTTCGCGCACGGCGACGTGTTCATGATCGGCTCGTTCGTCGGCTTCTACGCGGGCGGATGGTTCGCGAAACATCTGCACAACCAGCCAGGCTCGTCGTCGCCGGCGAGTGCCGCCGTGATTTTGCTGCTGTCGATGATCGTCTGCGGCGCGCTCGGCTACATCAATGAGCGCGTCGCGTACCGTCCGCTGCGCAACGCGCCGCGCATCGCGTCGCTCATCACCGCGATCGGCGTTTCGTTCCTCCTCGAGTACGGCGGCCAGTTCGTGTTCGGTCCCGATCCGAAATTCTTCCCGACGCTGATCGAGAAGCACATCATCAAGATCGGCGGCGTCGTGACGACGAACTATCAGTTGATCGTTCTCGCCGTCGCCGTCGTGTTCATGGCGATCCTTCAGTACATCGTCTACGGAACGAAATTCGGCCGCGCCATGCGGGCCGTCTCGTTCAACTTCGAGACCGCGTCGCTGATGGGCATCCCCACCGATCGCGTGATCTCGACGACGTTCGTCATCGGCTCGATGCTCGCCGCCGTCGCCGGAATCCTCTTCGGCCTTTCGTATCCGAAGATCGATCCGCTGATGGGCGTGATGCCCGGACTCAAGGCCTTCGTTGCCGCGGTCCTCGGCGGCATCGGCAACGTGCCGGGCGCGGTGGTGGGCGGACTGCTCATCGGAGTGATCGAGGCGTTCGTCGGCGGATCGCGATTCTCGAACTATCGCGACGCGATCGCGTTCGTGATCCTGATCGTGATCCTGTTGTTCCGGCCCTCGGGACTGTTTGGGAAGTACCAGCCAGAGAAGGTCTGATGAAGGCAGAAGGCAGAAGGCAGAAGGCAGAAGGCAAAAGTGGTCTCGTCGCCACGACCCTTTCTCACTTCTGCCTTCTGCCTTCTGCCTTCTGCCTTTATGCGGGTGGGAGGGCCTGATGCGCCGCTGGTGGATCCGCGATCTGCTCTCCCTCGCCATCTTCATCTTCGTTCTCATGGCCGCGTGGTGGGCGATCGAGTGGGCGGCGGTGAGGTGGCCGGCGATGCGCTACTACAACCGCATCCTCGTGATGATGGGCATCAACATCACGCTCGCGGTCTCGCTCAACATCATCAACGGACACGCCGGCCAGTTCTCCCTCGGGCATGCGGGCTTCATGGCCATCGGCGCGTACAGCGCGGCGTTTCTCACCGTCTACTACTTCGGCCCCTTCGTCGACAAACTGCCCGAGGGCAGCACGCAGGCGATGGTCTGGCAGAACGTCTTGCTGATCGTCGCGGTGCTCGCGGGCGCATTGACGTCCGCGATCGCGGGATACATCGTCGGACTTCCCTCGCTGCGTTTGCGCGGCGACTACCTCGCGATCGTCACGCTCGGATTCGGCGAGATCATCCGCGTGCTGATCCTCAACATCGACAAGATCGGCGCGGCGCGCGGACTCACCGGCATTCCGCCCTGGAACAATTTCTTCTGGGTCTTCTTCTTCGCCGGAATAACGATCCTGATCTCGCAGCGGCTCGTGAAATCGTCCGTCGGCCGCGCGTTCCTCGCCATCCGCGAAGATCAGATCGCGGCTGAAGCGATGGGCGTCGACACCACGCGCTACAAAGTGAAGGCGTTCATGATCGGGTCGGCTCTCGCGGGCGTCGCGGGTGCGCTCTTCGCGCACTACACGCCGGCGTATCTGAATCCGACGATGTTCACGTTCATCCGTTCGTTCGAAGTCGTGGCGATGGTCGTCCTCGGCGGACTCGGATCGATCTCCGGATCGATCGTCGCCGCGATCATCCTCACCTTCCTGCCCGAGGGCCTGCGCAGCGTGAAGGACTACATGCCCGGCGGCCGCGATCCGCGCATGGTCATCTACTCGATCATGCTCATCGTGCTGATGCTCACGCGTCCGCAGGGACTGTTCGGCCGCAAGGAGCTGTGGCAGTTCCTGCCGCGGCGCAAAGACACGATTCCGAAAGAGGACCGCGACGACGGCGGCGACAAGCTCGATCGCGACGCCGGTCCGCCGGTCACGTAAGCGATGGCAAACGGCACGCTACTCGAGGCGCATCACGTCACCATCCGCTTCGGCGGACTGACGGCCGTCTCCGATTTCAATCTCGCCATTGGTCCGCACGAGCTGGTCGGACTGATCGGCCCGAATGGTGCGGGGAAGACGACCATCTTCAACATGCTGACCGGCGTGTACAAGCCGACCGAGGGCGACATCACCATCGGCGGCACGCCGACGCGGGAGATGAAGCCGTACCAGATCACGAGCCTTGGCATCGCGCGCACGTTTCAGAACATCCGCCTCTTCAAGGAGTTGACCGTTCTCGACAACGTCAAAATCGGCGGCCACATCCACTACAAATACGCCGGCACTTCCGCGGTGCTGCACACGAACCACTTCCGCCTCATCGAAGACGAAGCGGAAGAGGAGGCGATGGCGCTCCTCGAGCTGTTCGGACTCGCGTCGCGCGCGCAGGGCCTGGCGAAGAACCTTCCGTACGGCGATCAGCGTCGACTGGAGATCGCGCGCGCGTTGGCCGCGCGTCCGAAACTGCTGTTGCTCGACGAGCCGGCGGCGGGACTCAACACCGGCGAGACGCTGCGTCTCATGGAGAAGATCCGCGAGATCCGCGAGAAGTTCGATCTCGCGATCCTGCTCATCGAGCACAACATGGAACTGGTGATGGGCATCTGCAAGCGCATCATCGTGATCAACTTCGGTAAGACGATCGCGGAAGGAACGCCCGATCAGGTGCGCGCGGACAAGCGCGTGGTCGAGGCCTACCTCGGCGAGCCGGCGGAGGCGGCGGGACTATGAGCGCGCTCCTGTCGGTGCACGATCTCGAAGTCTCGTACGGCACGATTCCGGCGCTGAACGGCATCGACCTCGAAGTCGAGCAGGGAAAGATCGTCACGCTCATCGGCGCGAACGGCGCGGGAAAAACCACGACGCTGCGCACCATCTCCGGATTGCTGAAGCCGCGCCGCGGCGAAGTGAAGTTCCGCGACCAGAACATCACCGGCGTAAAGCCGCACATCATCACCGCGCGCGGCATCTCGCATGTTCCCGAGGGGCGCGGCATCTTCGCGAACCTCACCGTTGCGGACAACCTCGAGCTCGGCGCGTACCTGCGCAAAGACAAAGTCACGCAGAAAGAGTACGACCGCATCTTCTTGCTCTTCCCCGTTCTGAAAGAACGCATCAAACAAAACGCGGGCACGCTCTCGGGCGGCGAACAGCAAATGCTCGCCATCTCGCGCGCGCTGATGGGCAAGCCGCAGGTGCTCCTTCTCGACGAGCCCTCCCTCGGACTCGCCCCGCAAATGGTGCAGACCATCTTCCGCGTCATCCGCGAGATCAACGCCGAAGGAACGACCATCCTCCTCGTCGAACAAAACGCGCACATGGCGCTCGTCACCGCGCACCGCGGCTACGTGATGGAGACGGGGAAAATCGTGCTGGCGGACGACACGAAGGCGCTCCTCGCGAGCGATCGCGTGAAGAAGGCGTACCTCGGCGGTTAGCGTCTAACCACCGCCACAGGTTCTCGAAGAGGCGTTGTTCGACTTGTCCTGCTCGGCGACGATCTCGCTCGCATCGGCAACGACGCGGATCACGCACGCCACACTGCAAAAGGACGGTAGAGGTCCGGCATCCACGAGCGTGGATTCGCCCGCGGCAAGGGCTGGCGTGTTCACCTCTCGCGTGATCGCCTCCGTCGATGCGATGACGATCTTCGTCACACTCGCGGGAGAAGCGCCCGAGCCTAGATTGCTGACACGCACGAGAACATTTGGCGAACAAGTGGCCGTCGTGGCGCTGAGATCGGGAATGCCGTCGCGAAGCGGTGGCGCACTCGTACACATTCTCACCACGATGTTTGCCTCGGTGATCGACGGTGGCGGGATCGGCCGGCTACAGTCCGTGAGGACGATGACGCTGCCCGATTTCAACGGCTCCTCCGGCTCCGTTTCCGGGCACGTCAATGTGCAATCCGGCGCGCGCTCCCAAAAGCGCCGCGAATTCTTCGAAACATAGACCGTTACGGAGTAGTACCGGAAGACGTCATTCGGGCCGCTTGGAGGCAGCGTGCACTCCAACTGACATGGCACCAGCGGTTCCGAACGGATCGGATGCGTGAAGAACGTCGAGAAAGCGGCGAGGATCAAGAACAGCGAGCGACGAAACATTGGGACCTCCTTGCTGCACTTGGATAGTGAGCCGGAGGCGTCAAACGTTTCAGACGTGTCAGCGTCCCGTGTGCGAGATCATGATGGCGTAGCCATCGGAATCCTTCATTCCGAACTCTCCGCGCTTGCTCCAGAACGGATACGAGATCTCGCTCACGTCGACGCCTGCGGCTTTCAGTTCCGCATGCTTTGCTGCAACGTCGTCGACGTACATGTAAATGATCAGCCCCTGCTTCTTCTCCGGTGGCGGCTCGTCCGACTCGCCTACCATGAGGCTGCAGTCGTCGCCGGTCAGCCACGCCCACACCGGCGCGTCATCGCCTTCCGGCGTGTGCGTTCTGTGCGTTGCGAAGCCGAGGCGCTCGTAGAACGCGATCGAGGCGGGAACGCTCTTCACGGTGAGAAGCGGGATGAGGCCGCGGACGGGGATGCTCATGGCGGCAATTCTCTCCTAACCTTTCCACGCCACCGTCGTCTATCAGCCCAGGAAAAGGAGATTTTCATGCGACGACTCCTCATCGCGTTCGCCCTCACTCTGACTGCCGGCGCGGCATTCGCCGGTGACCACACCTTCAGCAACGTCGGCGACGCCGACGAATGCGACGGCCGCCATTTCCGCTTCAGCAGCCGCCGCGCGTACGTCTCGGAAGAGACGATCGAGGCCGGCAATCTCGCGTCGCTCAAGGTGTCGACTGAGAACTCGCCGGTGAAAGTCGTCGGCGGCAATCGCGGCGGCTACACGATCCTCGTCTGCAAGGCCGCGGAATTCGCGGAAGACCTCGACAAGATTCACGTCAGCGTCTCCGGCGGCGAGCTTCGCTCGGACGGACCGTCGGGCAACGACTGGGTCGTCTCGTACCGCATCCTCGCGCCGGATCGCGCGAACCTCGACATCGAGACGCGCAACGGTCCGATCTGCTTCCGCGATCTGAACGGCACCGTCAACGCGTCGGTGGCGAACGGGCCGGTGTCGCTCGAAAACGTCGACGGCCAGGTCGACGTCACGGCGAAGAACGGTCCGATCAGCATTCAGGGTGGGTCGGGCAACATCAAAGTGCGCGCGAACAATGGACCGCTGTCCGTGCGTTTCGACGGCAACAGCTTCAATGGCACGCTCGACGCGACGACGCAGAACGGACCCTTGTCGGTGAAAGTGCCGCGCGGATTCAACAGCGGCGTGATCGTCGAAACGAGCGGACGCGGTCCGATCTCCTGCCACGCCGAAGGCTGCGGCAAAGCGCGCAGCAACAGCGACTGGTGGGACGACAACGATCGCCCCCGCCGCATCGAGCTCGGAAGTGGACCGGAGAACGTGCACATCTCCACCGTGAACGGGCCGGTGACGATCCGCGAAGATTGATCGTTCGTTCTTCTCAGTTTATCCCGCGCGAGAGACGCGGGATCTCTGGTGATACAGCGCGATGCAGTGCCCACGCAGCCTTGCATGGGCCACCGCATCGCGGTGTAACCCGAGATCCCGCGTCTCTCGCGCGGGATAAACTGCAAGGATGACGGAATCCGTCGCCGCACAATCTCGCCTTTCCCGCGGGCACCTGCTCGTCGCGCTCGGCGTCGGATTCGGAATCGCCGTCACCATCGGCAACACCATCGGCGCGGGAATCCTGCGCACGCCCGGCACGATCGCGGCGCATCTCCAAACCTTCGGTCTCTTCATGGCCGCCTGGGTCGCCGGCGCGATCTACGCGCTCCTCGGCGCGAACGCGCTCGCGGAGCTCGGCACGCTCGTGCCGCGCTCCGGCGGCCAGTACGTCTTCGTGCGCCACGGACTCGGCGACTACGCGGGCTTCGTCGTCGGCTGGAGCGATTGGATCTCGACGTGCGGCACGACCGCCGCGGTCGCGATCGTCGTCGGCGAGTACACCGTCGAGTTGTGGCCGGCCGCGCGCACGCAGCAGGTCGTCGCGCTCGCGGTCGTCGCGATCCTCACGGTCGTGCAGTGGCTCGGCGTGCGCTCCGCCGGCGCGGTGCAGAACGTCACGAGCCTGTTGAAAGCGCTCGCGCTCCTGCTGTTCATCGTCGTCTGCTTCTGGCTCGGCTCGCGCGTGCCGTGGGCGTCGACCGCGGTGATCGCGGAGCACGAGGGATCACTGCTCGTCGCGTTCATCCTCGCGCTGCAGTCGGTGATCTACACGTACGACGGCTGGTCGGCCGTCATCTACTTCTCCGAGGAAGTGAAAGACCACGCGAAAAATATTCCGCGGGCGATGCTGAGCAGCGTCGTGTCGATCGCGGCGATTTATCTGCTGGTGAACATCGCGTTCTTGCGCGTCGTTTCGCTGCCGACGATCGCGGGACACAACTTCGCCGCCGGTGCGGTCGTTGAACATCTCTTCGGACTGAGCGGACAAACGGTGCTGCGTCTCCTCGTCATCGTGATGCTGCTCAGCGCCGTCAGCTCGAACGTGCTGATGGCGCCGCGCGTGCTGTTCGCGATGTCACGCGACGGATTGTTCTGGCGCGGCGCGACGGAAGTGAATCGCGGCGGCACTCCCGACATCGCGCTCCTCATCAGCAGCCTCCTCGCCGCCGCATTCATCGCCAGCGGCACGTTCGAGACCGTCATCGCCAAGCTCGCGTTCTTCTTCGTCGCGAACTACACGCTGTCGTTCATCACGCTGTTCGTCCTGCGGCGCCGCGAGCCCGACACGCCGCGTCCATATCGCGCGTGGGGACATCCGGTCACGACCGGCCTCGCGATCCTCGCGTCGGTCGGGTTCCTCATCGGCGCCGTGCTCTCCGATCTCGTGAGCAGCGCCTGGTCGCTGGGACTTCTCTTTCTCTCGATTCCGGTGTATCTGGTGATCCGCAGAAAATGACCTGGACGTTCGACTCGCGCCTCGCCCACGCATCCACGCTTCCTTCGAATTACTACTTCGACGCGGCCGTGCTGCGCGATGAGAATCGCAAGGTATTCGCGCGCACGTGGCAGCTCGTCGGCCAGCTCGATCAGGTGCGCGACGCGGGACAGTACTTCACCGCGGCAATCGCCGGCGAGCCGCTCCTCATCGTGCGCGGCAACGACGGCGTGCTGCGCGCGATGTCGAACGTCTGCCGCCATCGCGCCGGCCCGATCGCGAAAGGGGAGGGGAAGCGTCCCGTCCTGCAGTGCGGCTATCACGGCTGGACGTATTCACTCGACGGGCGGCTCGCGGTAACGCCGGAGTTCGAGGACGTGCAGGAGTTCGATCGCGCCTCATGCGTCCTGCCGCAGTTCCGCGTCGAGGTGTGGAACGAGCTCGTATTCGTCAATCTCGATCCGAACGCCGAGTCGCTGACCGATTTCCTCGGCGAGCTCCTCGCCGACATGCCGCGCCACGACTACACCGGCTTCCGCCTCGCGCATCGCAAAGCGTGGGAGCTCGATTGCAACTGGAAGGTCTACGTCGACAACTACCTCGAGGGCTACCACATCCCGATCGTGCATCCCGGGCTCTTCCGCGAGCTCGATTACCCGAGCTATCGGACGGAGACGAAGAAGAGCTACTCGATCCAGTTCGCGCCGACGCGCAGAGCCATGAATTCAGCAGGGCGCATCCGCACGAACAACGGCGACGACGAGGTGAAGTACTTCTGGATCTTCCCCAACCTCATGCTCAACGTCTACCCCGACAACTTCTCGACCAACCTGATCCTGCCGTTAGGCGCCGGCCGCACCGCGACCCTGTTCGATTGGTACTTCAAAGACCCCGACGCCGCGCGCCAGCAGATCGAAGACACGGTTGCCTTCAGCGACGAGATCCAGATCGAAGACATCGAGATCTGCGAAACCGTGCAGAGAGGCCTCGCCTCGACGACGTACGACAGCGGGCGCTATTCCGTGAAGCGCGAGAACGGCGTCCATCATTTTCATGGACTGTATTCGGAGCTGATGGCTCTCGCGTAACCCGCGCCCGCGCCCGCGCCCGCGCCCGTGCCCGCGCCCGCTCCCGCTCCCGGGGCGGGCGAGCGAAGCGACTGCAGTTTCAAAACCCCTCCAAAGCAACTTGCCCGTGTTTCTCCTATCAGAGGGAGCGACGATGGCGGAAGAACGCGTCTTCATCAACGACCCGGGCATTTACGTGTCGAATACGAGAGTCATCCTTTTTGGGACGACTTACGCCACCGCAAACATCACGTCCGTGGCGAAGCGCTTCACGCCTGCCAGTACCGGGTGCGCGACGCTGCTCGTGATTGCTGGTGGTGTCACCTTCCTGTTCGCGCTGGCGATGTTCACGTCATCCGACAAAGGATCGGCCATCGGGATGCTGTTCTTCGCGGTCGTAACCATCGGCGCCGGCATCTTGTGGCTTCGTTCGCTCAGGCCGACGTTTCACGTCTTTCTCGCATCGGCATCGGCGGAGCGGCAGAGCCTCACCTCGAAAGATGAAGCGCTTGTCGATCGTGTGACGAATGCGATCAATGACGCGATCACTTATCGCGGTTGACCCACGGCGGCCGCGCGGCCACGACGCGCCGGTACACCGGACACTTCTCCTCATGCGCGCCCGGCAAATACCCGGTGCTGAGCAGGAACTCGCCGGTGATCTCGCCGCCGGTGAAGACGAAGGTCTTCTTGAACAGCTTCACCCATTCGTCCTTCGTCATCGGGTGATGGGCGTCGAGCCACGCCGCGAATGATCCATCCGTTTTACGGAGCGCGAGGATGCGCTTCGCGTTCTCGATCGCGGCGTCGACCTTCAAGCGGTTGCGGATGATTCCTTCGTCGTTGAGGAGGCGCGTGCGGCGGCGCGCGTCGTAGCGCGCCACACGCTCGAGCTTGAAGGCGTCGAATGCTTTGCTGAATGCCTCGCGTTTGCGGAGGATCGTCAGCCACGACAATCCGGCCTGGTTGATCTCCAGGACGAGTCGCTCGAAGAGGCGATCGTCCTCGCGGATCGGGAAGCCGTACTCGGTGTCGTGATACGGGCCGTGAAAGGGATGTCCGGGCGCGATGTCGCAATAGCTCATGTTTTCGGTTGCGCGGTTGCGCGGTGACTCGGTTGCGCAGCCGGTAAATACCGCGCAACCGCGTGACTGTGCAACCGCGCAACCGAATTGCTAATTCGCCCGCGCGCTGAGACTCGCGCCGAGGTACGTCGTGTCGTTCGTGATGTTGTCGGTCAGCGTGGCATACGCGCCGATCCAGCCGCGCACCACTTCGACGTACACGATCGCCGCCTGCGGCTGCGCGATGCCGCGCGTCTCGAACAAATTGTTGATCTGCGTTCCGCCGGCGATCGGCAGCGTGACGGTGAATGCGTCGAGCTCTTTGCCGGTGTGATCGACGATGTGCACGCGCGCCTCGGACGTCTGTCCGTTCGCGTTGGCCTGCATCTCGACGAGGCCGAGGTTCGTGCGCGAGCCGGAGTCGGCGGTGATGCCGAGGATCTCGAGCTTCTCGCCGGCGCCCGCGCTTTGGAACGAATTGAGCGGCGGGACGAGACTGCCGAACGTGCCGCCGTCTTCGTTGATGTTGTACGTGCGCGACGTCACGCGCACGCCGTCTTCGCCCGGCGCGGTGACGCGCAGCCGCGCGATGCCGGTGACGCCGAAGAGCGTCGGCAGCACGTCGCGATATACGCGCGCCTCGCCGGGCTGCAGTGTGAACGACGCGCGCAGCGCCGCTTCGGTCGTGTCCCAGCGCTTCGCCTCGAGGAAGACCTGGCGCTGCGTCGATGCCGGATTCAGAAGATAGAGATCGCTGCGGAACTTCGAGCCGTTCGCGCCGTCGACGTGACCGATCGCCGGAATCGTGCGCGTCACGGACGCGGGGAGATCGGGCGGGAAGAACGTCGGATCGTTGGTGCGGTTGTCCATCGCCACGACCGTGACGATCATCGAGCCGCGCGCGGGCTGTACGGTCAGGCCGCCGCTGTCGTTTTGTGTAAGGCCCAGCGAGCCGCCGATGCCGTTCATCTGCTGCACGCCGTTCGCGGGCGCGCCGAACATGACGTCGTCCACGCCGATGAATCCCGAGAATCCATTCGCCCTCAATCGCGCCTCGGTGCCGCGTCCCGACGTGTCGGTCAGCAGCATGTTCGTGCGGAACTCGGCGCCCGGAAATGCGCCGGAGAACGTGACGGGGAAACGCGGACTCGCGGCGTTGAGAAAATCGATCGCCTGCATGCCGAAGCCGAACGCGCCGCCGTTCGCCGCGCGCGTGTACGTCCGCGCCGTCGCCGTCACCGACACTTTCGGCTCGATGATCAGCACGCCGCCGCCGCTGTTGATGTCGAACAGCGACTTCATCACGTCGTTGTAGACGGCGATCTGCTTCGGCGCGAGCGTGACGGTCTTCGCGATCGTGAGCGCCGCCGTTTCCGTCAGCGCGCCGGTCGGTGCGAATCGGAAGTCGACGTTCTGCGGCTCGTCGAGCGGATTCTGCACGACGACGTCGGTGAGCCAGTACGAGCCGAAGGCGCCGGCCTGCCGCGCGATGCCCGGCAGCACGAGACGCTGTTTGAGCGAGCCGCGCACGACGCCCCACTCCTGCACGACGTCGCCGCCGCCACCACCCGCGCCGCCACCGCCGCCGCTGAGAATGATGCTCGGGAATGCGACGCCGGAGTCGAACGCGAACGGCGCGCCGCTCGCGAGATTGTCGACGTCGACGTGCACGAATCCTTTCGACACGCTCTCGTTGAGGAACAACTCGTCGTATGCAGTGGGCGCGGGCTCACCCACGCGCCACAGCGCCAGCGCCGGATCGATGAAGACCTGCGCGCGGCGGCGATGCACCTGGATCAGCAACTTGTCGGGCGATCCCGCGGTGTGCAGCGCTTCGACTTCCGGACCGGAGACATCGGTCCACAGGACTTCCGTGCCGGCAGCGAGCGTGTGCCGCGACAGCTTCGTCGGCTTGCCGGACTGGCGCTGGATCATCCACGCGCCGTTGTAGTCGCTCGTCGGGACGGCGAAGAACGTGAGATCGGACGTCGCGGTCGAGCTGTCGTACGGCGCGCCGACGAGAGACTTTTGTCCGCCGCTGTAGAAGTAGAGATATCGATACACGCCCCAGCCGTTCACGAACGGCTGCACGTACGCGGTCTCCTGGTCCGTGATCCAGCCGTTCATGACCGTTCCCGGCGGAACGGCGCCGATCTCCGTGAGCACGCCGTTCATGTCGACGATCGCGACCTTCTGTCCGTTGTGCACGAGGACGCGCGATCCGTCGCGATTGCGGCCGATCATCGTCCAGTCGCGAATCAACAGCTTCACGTGGCCGGCGTAGTCGATCGTGTAAATGCCCTGCGTGGTCGAGACGATGAATGGATAGAAGTCGCCGACGATCACTCCCGCGGTCGCAGACAGCCCGTGTGAATACGGTCCGCCGTAATCGACGTCCCCTACGTACGCGTTGCTCGGCGCCCCGTCGAGCACGTCGAGGTGCTTGAACGTTCGTCCGCCGTCGACGCTGAGGTCATAGACGTACTTCCAGTTCTGTCCGGCGAATTGCTGCGAGCCGATGAGAATCGAGGCAGTCGCCGGTCCGGGACCGGAGAGCAGGAATCGATTCTCGTACACCGCGACGAAGACCACGGCGGCAGTGACGTTGGACGTGTCGTAAATCACGCGCGGCTCTTCGAACCCGAGCGCGTCGTACAGCACGACCTGTGTCACCTGACTGCTCAGCGTCCGCTCGGTCAGCGCGAACCAGCGGGAGCTCCGATGGTTCAGCGACGGAATCGCGGTGCGATTCGTGTACGGCGCGTACGACAAAACTCGTGCGAACAGCGGTGAAGTGAGAGCGAGGATGCACAGCAGGAGCACGCGCGCGCGACCGGTCATTTCGAAGAGCCTCCTCGTAACGTCATCCTGAGCCGCGGAGACGGCGAAGGATCTCGAGATTGCAGACATCGCAGGTTGAGATCCTTCGTCGCGCTGCGCCGACTCAGGATGACGGATTAACTCCAAGATAATATTTTTAACGCTGGGAGTCCAAGATTATTTTGCCTTTGCGCCGAGGTTGGCGGCGAGGTAAGTCGCGTCGTTCGTGACGTTGTCGGTGAGCGTCGCGAACGCGGCGACGAATCCGCTCTTTACGTCGACTCGGATCAGCGCGGCCTTCGGCGCGGCGAGGTTGCGGCTCTTGAACAGATCGTCGATCTGCATCCCGCCGGCGATCGGGAAGGAGACGTCGAACGCGTCGATCTCCGTGCCGCGCTCGTTGAAGATGCGGATCTTCGCTTCGGCGCGCTTTCCGTCGTTCATCGCGTTCAAATCCACGAGGCCGACGTTGGTGCGGAAGCCGGACTCGCCGGTGACGCCGAGGATCTCGAGAGACTCGCCGGCGACCGCGCTTTGAAAACTGTTCAGCGGCGGCACGACGCTGCCGTACGTTCCGCCGTCCGCGGTCTCCGCGTACGCGCGCGACGTGATCCGCACGCCGGGATCGCTGACGATGCCGGAGCTGTAGCGCATGCGCACGAATCCGGTAAAGCCGAAGTACGAGAGCGCATCGCGAATGATGAGCGTCTGTCCCGCGGCGAGAAGAAGTCGCGAGTGGCGCGGCGCCTCGTTCGAAAACCACGGCTTGAACTCGAAGTTGACGGTGTTGTCGTACGTCGCGGGATTCATGAGAAAGAGATCGGTGCGCAGCTGCGCGCCGCTCGTCGACGTCGCGTGCACGAGCATCGGAATCGTGCGTACGGTGAACGCGGGAAGGTCGGGCGGGAACCACGTCGGATCGTTCGTGCGGTTGTCGATGGCGACGACCGTCGGAATCACGAAGCCGCGCTCGGGCCGCACTTCGAGTCCGCCTTCGACCGCGTCGAGCGTCGACGAGATTCCGGTCAGCTGCAGCACGCTGCTCGCGGCCGCGCCGCCGAATGAGAGATCGCTCCGCGCGGCGACGCCGTTGCCTCCGTGCGCGATGAGATGCACGGCCGTTCCTCGGCCGGTGTCGGTGAGGATCACGTTCGTGCGGAAGTTCGCGCCGGCAAACGCTCCCGCGAACAGCGCGGGGAAGCGTGGGCTGGCGGTGTTGTAGAAATCGATCGCCGGCATGCCGAGTCCGAACGTGCCGTTGTTCGCCGCTCGCGTGTACGTGCGCGACGTCGCGTTCACTTCCGATTCCGGGTCGATGAAGAGCGTGCCGCCGCCGCTCTCGATGTCAAACATCGACTTCACGACGTCCCCGATGACACGAATCTCGTGCGCCTCGAGTTTCAACTGCGGCGCCACGACTTCGGGGGCATTTTCCGGTTGGCGCGCGTGACAGCCGATCTGCCGCAGCTCGCTCAGCAGTTCGTTCGCGATCGGCACGAGACGCAGCGTGATCGTTTGCGGCGTGTCGAGCGGATTGTGCAGCACGACGTCGGTCTGCCAGCGCGAGCCGAACGCCCCTTCCTGCCGCGCGACGCCGGGAACGACCAGGCGCTGGCGGAACGATGCGCGTACGACGCCCCACTCCTGGCCGACGTCGGCGCCGCCGCCCGCTTCCGTCTCCATCGGCGTTCTCGACGAGTACGCGGCGTTCGCGACGCCGGAGTCGAAGACGAACGGTGCGCCGTCGGCGATGTGATCGACGTCGACGTGCAGCAGACCTTTCGGCGCGTTCTCATGGAGAAAGAGCTCGTGATACTCCGCGGGAGCGGACTCGCCAACGCGCCACGCCGCGAGCGCGGGATCGAGGAACGAGCGCTCCTGCTGCGCGCTTCCGCGATGCACTTGAATGAGCAGCCGGTCGGGATCCGTTCCGGTGTGCAGAGCCTCGACCTGCGGCTGCGACGGATCGCTCCAGAACGTTTGCGTGCCGCCGCCGATGAAGTGACGCGAGAGCGTCGTCGGCTTTCCGGGCATGCGCTGCATCATCCACGCGCCGTCGTAGTTCGTCGTCGGCACGGCGAAGAACGCGAGATCGTTCGCGGATTGAATCGCCGGGGAGACCGGCACCGGCAGATACGGACGCGCGATCTCTTCGCGCTTGCCGTCGCAGAACGAATAGAGAATGCGCCCGCCGCTCGTCAGCACCTGCACGTAAGCGCAGCCGCCCGGCGTGATCCAGCCGGTTGCCGGTCCGTCCGGAATCACGCCGAGCGGCGCCGGCGTCGATGAGGCCTGCGTACCAATCACGCCGATCGTGTTCGAGCCGTTTTTAGAAGTGCTGCCGGTGCGGACGATGAATTTCGATCCTTCGCGATCGCGTCCGATCATCGTGTTGTCGTTCGGTCCCTCGAAGAGCAGCCGCGACTTGCCGTCGAGCGTGATGCCGAACACGCGCCCTTCGATCGTCGCGATGACAAACGGCAGCGTGCCGCCGACGCTCACCTGCGGCGAGAGCCCGCGCGAGAACGGACCGCCGAAGTCATACGTGTATTGATAGACGTGTGGCACGCGCTGCGCGTCGAGGCCGTCGACGTGTTTCCACGACGCGCCGGAGTTGTTGCTGATGAAGTACTCGCGATGCTGATTGATCCGATCGCCGAGGATCTCGGCGATGAGAATCGTGAGCTCGCCGCTGCGGCCTTCGTCGTTGCGCTCGTACAGAGCGAGGAACGCCATCGCCGCGTCCTTCGATGGATCGGATGGATAGATCACGCGCGGCTCTTCGCGGCCGGTCGTGTCGTACAGCACGACCTGTCCGCGGCTGAACGGGAACTGTCCCGGCAGCGCTTCAATGAGCGCGAACCAGCGTCCGCTGCGGGCGTGGATCGAGGGGAGTGAGAGTCGATTGGAGTACGGCGAGTACGAAAGGACGCGGGCGGTGGCGGGGATGGCGAGGACGAGCAGGCACAGCGGTGCAACGAGGAGCCGGCGATTCATGATGGGGGACCTCCTTGTTGCAAATAAATGTATGCTGTTACGTCATATCAGGTCAATACTCCTCTCAATAATTTACCTGCAGCCCGGTATCCTGTTGCAATTGCTCCGGATACAGTTCCGGTTTCGTTGCTGCTCGTAGCCTCGCCGGCAAAGAAGAGCGTGTTTTTAACCGGTTTCGCGAGTAGGTCGTGAGCTCCCGATCCGCCCACCGCCGCGTACGAATACGCTCCGCGACTGTACGGATCGCTCTGCCAGTCGTGCATCCATGTGCCCGCCAGGAGCGCGTCGAGGCGGCGCCGCGGAACGCCGAACGCGCGCGACATCGAGTCGAGCGCGCGATCGATGATCGACGGACGCTCGGCCAGCAGCGCATCGGCGCAGTGTCCGCCTGCCCATCCGATGAGAATCGGTGCGCGCATCGGCGCGGTCGTCCAGAACGTCGGCATGAAGCGGTCGCGCGTCTGAATGAAGACCGCGCGATGTTTTTCCCAGAAGCGCTCGCGGAAGCGAAACGTGATCCGCACGACGTGTCCCGCTTCGAGACGGGCCAGCGCTTTTTCTTTTTCGCGCAACGGCGGATCGAAAACGATCGCGCCATCCTGCTCCGCCGGCGCTTTCCACACGCCGATCGGAATCGTGATGATCGCCGCGCGCGCGCGAACGGTGAACGTGCCGCAGTCGATCTCCACGTTGCCTTTCGACCACTGCACACGTTTTACGACACTGCCGAACCGGAGATCGACGTGCTCCGGATCGAGTCCCGCGCGCATCCACTCGATGATGGAGTCGTAGCCGCTCGCGAGCCGGTACTGCTTCGGCTCCCCTTCCTGCTCGCCGTCCGCCATCCGCAGCGCGAGCGCGCTGATGCGGTCGGCGTGTGCCGCGTGATACCCCTCGACGAAGTTGCACGCGAGCTGGCGCGTACGCGGCGAGAGCGCGCGCTGCGTGCGCATGAATTCCGCGAACGAGACGTCCTGCTTCAGCGGACCGATGCGCGCGCGCACGCGGTTGATCAGTCCCCAGAAATCGCGGATGTGCGTGAACGATCCGTTGCGCGAATACCAGTAGTCGGTGCGCAGCTCGTACACCGGAAGGGCGGCGGCGTCGACGATCGCGAACGTCGACGCGGCTTCGCCATGCAGAAACTCCGCGCCGAGCTCGATCGGAATGGGGAGATCGGGCACGTGCAGCGTAGAGATGCGCCCGCCGGCGCGCTGGCGTGCTTCGATGAGACAGACCCGCTTGCGCGCACCCGAGAGCGTGCGTGCTGCCGCGAGACCCGCGGCACCTGCGCCGATGACGGCGACGTCAAACGTCACGCATGCGCTCCGCGTGAATCGCTACCACGAGCGACCATTATGCCGAAGCCCTGGGCATTCAACGCAGGCGGCCGTGCCGCCTATACTTCGCCGACGATTTCGCGCCAGGGCAGATGGCGAACGAGCTGTACTTTCTCGTCGATCTGCGCCTGCGTCGCCTTGTCGCCAAGGACCCGGCGAAGATAGTCGACTTCCGAAGAAACCAGCTTGTTGTGCTTCGGGAGGAGACGGATGGCGGCGCTTTGAAGATTGCGTTCGGAGACGGAGATGAGCTTCGGCATTCTCTTGATCTTCTCGTCCATACAAAATGGCAACGAAACAGCGAGCCGAAATCATCCTACGGATGAGCCTACCGTTTCCGTGTGCTGCGCGTCACCGGGCGTTGTAACGCGCGCCGGAACCCGAACGACTCCTGCACGAACGTCCGCCGCCCTGGGACACACCCGCACAACGCACAGCGCAGGCCGTCGACATGCGCCGCGCGGGAGTGCCCGCAGTGCTCGCACCGCTTTTGCGTTCGTTCCACGTTGGATGGGGAGAACATGATTCGTGCCTGTGCGTGGCATAAGCGTACGGGTGCGCGACCCGAGCTCGTCGTTTTGCTAACGGACGTAGAATCGACACGCTCATGGCTGAAGTCGCGATCAACCCGCCTGCGCATCGATTCGGGCGCGTCAACGCGATCCTGAACGCGCGCGGCACGCGCCATCACGAGCGCGGATTCGCCGGTCCGCTCTCGCTGAAATCGGTGGTGCGCGGCAGCGCGGCGTGGGAAACGCGCGACGGACGCTACGAACTGACGCCAGGCTGTGTGCTGCTGCTGAACGACGGCGAGGAGTATTCGATCACCGTCGACGCTCTGCAGCCGGTAGAAACGTTCTGCGTCTTCTTCGAGCGCGGATTCGTTGAAGACGCGTTCCGCGCGACCGTCACACGCAGTGCGGAACTGCTCGATGACCCCGACCGCGCGGGCGCGATCTCCTTCTCCGAGCGATTGCAATTCGACTCGCCGCTCGTCGCGGAGATGGCACAAGCGCGTCGCGTGGTGCGCGCCTCCGGCGCGCTTTCGGGCGGGGGCGCGCCGGAGGCGCGCACCACTCCACGCGATGCGCTGAGCGAATCCTTCTACACGCTCGCGCTGCAGCTCGTTCGCACGCGCCGCGACGTCGACGCACGCGTCGCGCAGCTGCCGTCCGTCCGCGCCTCGACGCGCGACGAGCTCGCGCGGCGGCTCGAAGTCGCGACGTCGTATCTCCACGCGAACTGCACGCGCGGCGTCAGCGTGGCCGAGGCGGCGCGGGCGGCGTGCCTGTCGCCGTTTCATTTTCATCGACTCTTCACGCGCTTCCACGGCGTCACGCCGCACCGCTACCTCAGCCGGCTTCGCCTCGAGCGCGCCCGCGCGCAACTGCGCCACTCCGGCTGCACGATCCTCGACGCCGCCCTCGCCTCCGGCTTCGAGTCCCTCGGCTCCTTCGCTGCGCTGTACAAACGGACGTTTGGTGTGACGCCGGGCGCGGAACGCCGCTAATTTGGACTGCGGCGGCTGCGCCGCCGCTTTTGTATACGTGTAAGAAAGCGGCAGCGTAGCTGCCGCAGTCCAAAGACGAAATTCGCAAGATTCGAGAAACGCTCTCCCGCCCGCCCGCACTACCATGCCTGCATGGGCGAATTCACTGAAGCCATCAAGTCGGGCGACGCGGCTCGCGTCGCGTCTCTCCTCGACGCCGATCCGTCGCTGCTGCAATCGAGCGAGAACAACATCACGCCGATCCTCTTCGCGATCTATCACGGCAAGTCGGACATCGCGCAGCTCCTCATCGATCGCGGCGGGCCCGTCTCCTTCGGCGAAGCGGTCGCGCTGGGCGACAGCGAGCGCGTGAAGTCGATGCTCGCGAAGGATCGCGCGCTTCTGCATTCGCGCACCGCCGACGGATTTCCCGCCGCCGGACTCGCGATCTTCTTCCGCCATGCAGAAATCGCGCGCTGGCTCATCGAAGAAGGCGCGGACGTGAACGCCGCCGCCGAAAATGCGCAGCGCGTCGCGCCGCTGCATGCGGCGGCGGCCGTGTGCGATCAGGAGACGACGCGTTTGCTGCTCGAGCGCGGCGCGAATCCGAACGCGCGGCAGCAGATGGACTACACGCCCTTGCACGGCGCCGCGAGTCGCGGCGACATCGAGATCGCGAAGCTGCTGCTCGCGCACGGCGCGGAGCGGAGCGCGAAAGGGAGCGACGGGATGACGCCGTCCGATGTCGCGCGCAAGTATGGAAGGGTAGAATTTGCGGAGTGGCTCGACGCACTGCCCTGACCGCCGCGCTGTTCCTCTTCCTCACGCTGCCGCTGCATGCAGTCATCACCGGACGCGTGCTCGACGAGGACGGCAAGCCTTTGCGCGGCGTGCGCGTCCGCGTGCGCGCGCTCGAGACGTACGATCGCGTATCCGCGCGGCTGCTGTCGCAGGAGCCGCAGCCGCAGTGGCTCGACACCGTCGAGACGAATGACGGCGGCGCGTTCCGCGTCGACACGAAGTCGAATCCGGTCGTCGATCTGATGATGGACGCCGCGGGCCGCGAGTTTTACGAGCGCGACTTCGCGGACGGCGAAGACGCCGGCACGTTCGTCCTTCGAAAATCCGCCGCGCGCCGCGGACGCGTGACCGCGAACGGCAAAGGCGTCGCCGCCGCGCTCGTCGTCGTCGGCAACTCCATGATCACGCGCACCGATGCGAACGGCGATTACGAAACGCCGCTGCCCGATTCGATATCGGGCCTGAATCGCATCACGGTGATTCATCCTGACTACGCTCACACCGATCGCCCTCTCCGCAACCGCGATCGCGGCGACCTCGAGCTCGACGTCGCGCTGAAACCGGGAACGACGATTCGCGGCCGTGTCGTCGATGCCGCCGGGCGCAGTGTCGCCGGCGCGGTCGTCCGCTGCCACGCCTGCACTCCCGCGCGCAGCGGCGAAGACGGCTCGTTCGAGATCGCGCACGCGCCGTCGGAAAAGCCCGCGCTTGATGCGCGCGAAGGCAATCGCGCCGGCGCGCTCTTCACCGAGAGCGTCAAGCCGCCGTTCGTCATTCAGCTTCGTCCGGCCGCGACGCTCACCGGCACGGTGCGCAGCAACAAGGATGAGTCGCCCGTGCCCGGCGCGCGCGTCGCGCTGCCGGTCGAGTTCAGCGATCTCGTTCCGCCGTCGGCGATCACCGACGCGAAAGGCAACTTCACGATCGATGGCATCGAGGCCGGCACGCGGCACATGTACGCCGTGCATCCGTTGTTTTTCGGCGGCGGCGACAACGAAGTGCGACTCGAAGAGGGAACGCGCACGAGCCGCGTCGTCTACGTGACTCCGTACGCGCGGATCGTCGGGCGGGTCTTCGACGACGATCAGAAGCCGGTCGCCGCCGCAACGGTGCGCATGAACTTTGGCGGTGCTTCGGCGACGACCGCGCCCGACGGCGCATTCTCGATGCGCTTCCCGCCGATGGAACGCGGCCCCGGTCCGTCGGTGACGGTGCAGAAGACGCCGTTCGCCCTCGGCAATTTCGGTCCGTACTCGCTCGCCGCCGGCGAAACGAAGACCGTGCAACTCAAACTCTCGCGCGGCACGCGATTCGAAGTCCGCCTCATCGATCGCGACCGCGCGCCGGTTCCGAACGAGCCGGTCGTGCTCTCCGGCAAACAGAGCTCGAATCCCTACATGCGCACGCCGCCGATTCCGTGCGGCGCGAGCGAATCGATCTGCCGCAGCGACGAACAAGGGCGCGCCGTCTGGTACATCAACGACGGCGCGTACGACCTCCTTGCCGGCGGCGAGAAGACGATCCGCGCGGAGCTGCGGAATCAGACGCTGAGCGCGGAGTCGTCGCCGATGACGATCGCGCTCGACCGCGGCGTGACGATCGAAGGACGCCTGGTCTGGTCCGACGGCGCGCCGGCAAACATTCCGGCGAGTGTGACGACGGCGACGCCTCCCGAAGTCTCGGCGCAGGTGACGGACGGCGCATTCACGCTGCGCGTTCCTGCCGGAAAAGTCACGATCATCGCGGAAGCAATCGGCCCGTCGGCCGCACGCAGCGAGCCGCTCGAGGTCGTCGCGCCGGCCGCCGGCGTCACGCTGAAATTGCCGCGCTCCGGCCGCGTCGAAGGACGCGTCGTCGATCGCGAGACCAACAAAGCCGTCACCGAGTTCTCCGTCGTCCTGCAGCCGCAGAGCTCGCGCCGCTGGTCGCCGCCGAAGCCCTTCCGCGCGAGCGACGGACGATTCTTCTTCGACGACGTCGCGCCCGGCACGTACGACGTGAGCGTGCAGGCATTCGGGTTCACGCGCACGAACAAGACGACGGTGACGGTCGAAGAAACGAAGACCGCCAGCGCGACGATCGAGCTCGATCGCGGCGCGCGGCTCGTCGGACGCGTGACCTCGGAGGGACGGCCGCTCCCCGACGTCGCGATCACCGCACCGATGCGCGACGACTATCGATCGTGGCCGTCGCCCGTCAGAAGTGATTCGAACGGCGAGTTCACGATCGACGGATTGCCGCCCGGCGCGCAGCGATTCGAAGCGCGCCGCGCCGGCTACGTGACGAAGGCCATCACCGTGACGCTGCAGCCGGCGCAGGATTCGCGCGCCGACTTCGAGCTGTCGCGCGGACGCGAATTGCGCGGACGCGTCGTCGACACCGCGGGACGTCCGCTGCCGCAGACCAACATCATCGCTGCGGGCTCGTCCGACGTTTCCTGGCTGTCGACGATGAGCGATACCGACGGCGCATTCAAGCTCACCGGCCTCGGCGACACACCGTTCAGACTCACCGCGCAGAAAGAAGGCTATGCCCCCAACGGCATCGATGTGACTGCCGCGACTCCCGGCGACGTCACCATCACGCTCGATCGCGGCGGCACGATCACCGGCCGCATCCTCGGCCTCCCGCCGCCGGAACTGCCGTTCGTCGAAGTGCGCATTGGCTACACGTACCACGTGCAACCCGACTCGCGCGGCGCGTTTACCATCACCGGCGTCGTCGACGGCGAACAAATCATCGTGGCCGCGCTCAATCGTCCGCCGCGCCGTGAGCTGCAGACACGCGTCACCGTCACCGGCGGCACCGCACCGCCCGTCGAGCTCGATTTCAACGCCGGCATTGCCGTGCGCGGAAAAGTCACGCAGCGCGGCCAGGTCATCGAGGGCAGCATTCGCTTCACTCCGACGGGACAGCCTCTCGGCCGGCAAATCGCGAGCGGCGGCATCGCGCGCGACGGCACCTACGAAGTGCGCGTCAGCGGGGCCGGCGAATATCAGGTACAAGTCGGCCGCTCCGGCTCGATGCCGATCGAGGCGGGACGCGTCAATGTCATCGGCGACATGACGCACGACGTCGACCTGCGCGGCGCGACCGTCAGCGGCATCGTCATCGATGCCGTCACCCGGCAGCCGATCGTCAATGCCAGCGTGTTGATGGTGCCGGGCATCGAAGTGCGCACGAACGGCGCGGGAAAATTCACGTTCGACCTTGTCGTCGACGGCAAGTACCGGCTTCACGCGCAGGCGTGGTCGCACGCGCCCGACGTGCGGATGATCGAAGTGGCGAACGGCGTCGCTCCCGAAGTCGAGATCGCGCTGGAGCGCGGAGTCGAAGCGCGCTTCCGCATCATCGACAGACAAACAGGACAATCCGCCGAGGCGCCTTACGTGTCGGTGATGGATGCATCAGGCATGATGGTCTACGGCGGCCTGGCGCCGCTCGCGGATGCGAACGGAGTGCGCAGCATCCTGCTGCAGCCTGGCGCCTACCGCCTTTCGTGCGGTGGTGTTGGTTACAGCGTCAGCAAGCCCTTCACGCTGACGGTGCCGGGGCCGCTGCTGGACGTGATGATCGAGCCGCAGAAACGCTGACGTCCGGGAACGAGCCGCCGCGCGAGAAGAACACGTGCTCCGCGAGCGCCCGCAGCGGCGGCGTGCGCAGCATCGTGAACGCGACTTCGGCGAGCCGCGGCGTCGCCACCGCGCGGATCGCGCGGCGCATCCATCGCCGCGCCATGAATCGCGCATGAAACCGCGCGCCTGAATATTCGCGCAGCACGTCCGCATCGCCGCGATCGAGATACGACGTGATCACGTCCGCCGCGAGCGCCGTCAATCGCAGCGCGCCGTCGAGACCGCCCGCCGTCAGCGGAGACACCGCGCCCGCCGCATCGCCGATGACGAGTCCGCGCGCATTCGCGATGTTGCGGAGCACGCCGTTGACCGGAATCCATCCGCCGCGATGTTCGATCGCGCGACCGATGGGGAAGGGGAGGGTGTGGCGAAACGCGCGCAGTGCCTTTGCCGGGTCCCAGCCGATGCGATAGCCGGCGACGCCGAGGTGCGCTTCCTCGCCGTCGTTGGCGAGCCAGGCGATGTAGCCGGGCGCGAGCTCGGGATCGAGAAAACAGTGCAGCACGCGCTCGCGCGAAATGGGCGGGACGACTTCCTCGATGCCGACGAGCAGCTCGCGATTGCGATCGAGCCCGAGCTGCTGCGCGATCAGCGAGCGCGCGCCGTCCGCGCCGACGACGAACCGCGCGTCGACGCGCCCGCGGCTCGTGAACAGCCCGCGCGCGTCGCAGCGGATCACGCGCGTCTCCGGCATCCACTCCACATGCGCCCGCGCGCACTGCTCGAGCAGGTAGAGATACAGCCACCCCATCCGCCCGATGCGAAACTCATCCTGCTTCGCCCGCAGCGCGATCGCGCGCCGCGAAGGGGAGTACAGCACCACGTCGCGAATCCCCGGCCCCAGTTGCTCATCCGGCAGCGGAAAGTCCTCCCACGTCTTCCGCACGAAGATCCCCGTCGTCTGCACCGGCGCGGCGACCGATGCCTTGCGATCGACGAGCACCACTCGCAGGCCATTTCCTCCGAGGAGTTGCGCGCACTGCAGCCCAGCCAGCCCTGCTCCGACCACCGCGACGTCGTATCTCATATCGAGTACTTTAATACGCAAAGTTCTCGCCAGCAAGAAGGGTATCGCGCATCCTACGTGAACGCCCCCAACGGCATGCCTTGATCGCCTACCTTGGCGAGGCCACGCCTCACGTGGCCGAGAGGCAATTGGTTCCCCGCCCCCGGAAAATGATCGGCGATCAAGAAAGAAGTGATCCATGGATTTGAAAGAAGGGATGGCCGGATCATGACGAAGTGCTCGCCCGATCATGAGGAAATGATCGCCTCATCAGAACGATCTGACGCAACCTATAGAAAGATATGAAGGATACGTCTCACGCATTCGAAGAGCTGATCAGATGAGTGCGATCTGGTAATCAGATCGCAATGCCGGCGGCACTTTCCGGAAATGGTCGCTCTTGCGTCCTGAAAAGGATCGGGCGACCAAAAGAAATGAACCATGGATCATATTGAAGTGATCGCCCGAGCATTGCGAAATGATCGCGTCCTCAGAACGATCTGATGCAACCTCGCCCTGAAAATGGTCGGCCATCCTGTTAGAAATGATCGACGATCATTTAAAAGCTGATCCTCCGGCCTTTTGCAAATGATCGACGACTCTTGAACAAATGAACGGTTGTCCTTTCGCTGCCGCACGCCGATCGCTCAAGAAATGACCCGCGGTCCATTTGCAAATGGCAAGTTGACCACTGCCGCGCATCGGGCGCCTCCGCCGCGGGCATAGCTTTGCTTTCGCATGTCCTCAATCGAGGTCAATAAAAGCGCATCCGCCGTGATTGCAAGCCGATTTCAACCGGGCGTTTGGTCTCACATCGAACCGACGCAGGACTCGCCCCGCAAAGCTTCCCCGGTTGCCAGTAGACGCACTCCCGTGCGTTGCGCAGCCTGCTCTCGCTTACAACCTGTTGCCGGATCTACGCTGCTCTCGCGATGGACTCAACACAGACTGGGTCGGCGACACACCTGCTCGTCCGACTCCCCTTCATGGGAAGCGTGCAGGTTACGGATATTGACGATCCTTCGTTATCGACAGCATCGCCGTGGACTTGCGTGTGGTATCGATCATCAACGCTGGCCAAACGCCTACTTTCAGCAAATAGGTCTCTTCACCATGAGTGAGGCCTATCGGCAGCTCATCCAGCCTCGTTGAGAACCACCGACTGGAGAGCCGGATGCGGGAGATCTGCTAGTCCGGTTCGGAGGGAGGGGGAGCCTTAACCGGCTCTCCCTACCCCTATGAAGCTGGGCCGCATCAGCTACACCAAAGTTAGGCGCCGGGTTCTCGCGGTTCTTCACTTCCACCGGTGCGCGGCAGTATTTCGAAGCCAGCTCCTCTCAGCGCACGATAAATCGTTGCACGACTGACCGGACCTCTTGTCGTGATAGTTACATCGAAATTTCCGTCTTCATGATTCATCTCGATCATCCCAATTCGACCTGTCGCGTAGAGCGCACGGCGTGCAGCCGGCCAGCTTTCTTGCTCACCACGGAATCGGACACGATGCGTCGGCGCGAGTGCAGGATCATACGTCACACGCCTCGCCGCGTCGCGAGCAGCATGAAGCTCGCGCATGCCGATTACGATGCGTCCGTCGTTCCCGATACTGACGTTACGAATGGCTTCGCGGGTGGCAGCTTCGATCAGAGGCCAGTTTTCGTGGAAAGCTTGCCAGGCTTCTGCATGACCACCACTGCCGGAGAGCGCGAAGAAATCTTCTACCGTCTCCTGCGCAATCACGCACCATCGATCCTCGCCATTAACGCGTATTAAGAACTGAAACGCGTGATGATCGAAATCGGTCCCGACCTGATTAGTGAACTCAATGTCTGCCTCCAACAGCACTTGCCGTTCATTGACGTCGCGTACTTCATCTATGGACGAACTCGATACAGAGATATTCAAGACGGCCTTCGCCTGCTCCAGAAACCGATCGGACTGATACATATAGAACAGCGTCACGCCACTCTCTGATCGAAGTTCAGCGGCCAGTTCAGGACGCGGACCGATCGTTCTGGCGGGCGAACCTTCCTCTTTCACGATTTGCCACCAATCGTCGGTTCGATCGTCGGTGACGAACACAAGGTTTTTCACCGCATTTTCACGAGCCCAGTCCAGAATCTGCCTCCACAACAACCAGTCGCCGAACTCAGTTCTGTAAGTCCGACCACCATATTGATACTTATACGTACCCTTCTTTGCAGGATCGGCGTAACCTGGCGGTGTCGCCAGATGGTAGCGCTTCTCGCCCTCTGCATATAGGGCATCTAACTCCGTCTGCGTGAATGGCGAGCCGGTTCTGTCGGGAAGAAGCTCATCGAGAAACGCTCTTACTGGATCATCTGCGACGTCGGACTCAGCCATGATCTGACGACGCTCCACCTCAGCTATCTGTTTCAGGAACAGTTCAAACGCCGGCTTCACGGTCGCGAGGAACTGCGTCGGATCGATCAACGCTCGGAACTCATTATTGTATGGGTTCAGAACCTGCTTCAACGCCTCGAAATTTACTAACTTCTTGACATCTCGGAACTTCTTGAGTTGCTCGCCAATGACGTTGACCCGATTTCGTTGATACTCAAGCACTGCCTGGTGCGGCACCCAAAGTCGAGGCGCGAGTTTGGTCAAGACTGATAAAAACTCCTCCCGGGCCTTTTCCTGATAGCGATAAAGGTTGAGCAGGATGTTCGCATCTAAGACGAACCACCCCTCGGCCCAAAGTCGGTCGAACTCTGTCTGCGTCGGCCGGTAGTATCCCGGGAACTGTTCGCGCACACCCCTATTATCGCTGTTTTCGGGCGCACGCCGAGCAGCTTCGCGGGGTCGCGGCGCCAGCCCGATCGCCTCGTCTTTCCGTGCGCCCAACTTGTGGTTAGAATCAGCCGGACGAGATCATGGAGCCAGAAGTCGCGCGTCCAGCGTCTCTTCGACTGCGGCCTTCATTCTCCGCGTTACGCGGTACGCGGCAACTCCGCGCCGGGATCGTATGACGTCCGCGATCGCGGTGTCCTCGAACAGAATTGCTGCTCCGTCATCCGCGGCGTAGCCGGCCGTCAATTCACCGTCCGCCACGAGTCGCTGATACGCTGGACGTCGAGGCGCATCGTCGTAATGGGGACAAAAGCTTCCCTTCAGAATGCCTAGTCCGCCGTGCAGTGGCTGAAGCTCCGGCCCGAACGAGTCGGTGACGCCCGCCTCGAACCAGCAAATCGCGCCTGCGCTCACGCCGCACAGAATGACGCCGTCGTGCCAGGCGTCACGCAACGTCTGGTCGACGCCGTGTACACGCCAGATGGAGAGCATATTTGCCGTGTTGCCTCCGCCGACGTAGATCAAGTCACTGGAAAGGATTATCTCTCGCGGGTCAGTGGCGGATCTGTCGAAGAGGCTGAGGTGTCCCGCCTCGCAAAGATGTTTACTGAATGCGCGATAAAATCGGCAAACATATCCCGCTGAGTCGCCGCTGGCGGTTGGCAGAAAAAGAACGCGTGGCCGGCGGCGGCGAGTCAGGGTGAGCAGCCACTTGTCCAGCCGCAGGTTGCGTGGCTCCATGCTGAAGCCACCTCCACCCAACGGAACGATCCGCCGCACAGTCATTTGCCGAATCGTACAGCGTCCACCTCGCGACTGACCAGTGCTATTTGAAATTGCTCGCATCCAGAAACTGTAAAATTAGGTATGCCATGCATGCTGCGGTAGGGACAGCTCCCTACAAGCTACAATGGCGGACGGCGGGCTTGCCGTTTGCCCCTATTGCGCCCCGCTCGTAAACGCGCAAGAAACCGGCGAAAACCACTGCCTTCACGCAGTTGTTTTTGAACGATAGCACTGCACTCATTACAAATGTTCGCTTTGGGTGCGGCCACCATCGCTCGAACATCGGCACTCGATTTTAGGCAAAAAGAACATCGAGGGAGGTCACTGGCTGCTAAGGTCTCGCCAGCGACTTTTTCGCCTGCCGCGGATAGGACCTCAATGAGATAAAGCTTGTCTTCGGGCGCCAGCTCCGAACGGCGCAGCACATCAGCGGCCCATGAAACGGGGTCATTCCGCGCTCGAGCCGCGCGGGCTAGGTTCTGCACCGCCGCTATTGCTCGATTTATTTGCTCTTCAATGGGCATTGAGCACACTTATTGGGTGGCGGTGTAACATCGCCGTTCGGATTAGGCGCCGGCGGAACCCAGGTTTGGAACCCACCAACATTTCTTCTTTAAACTAAACTTTACACATTTCCAAATCTCATAGTTAAGCCACAGCAACGATATCACGACGGCGACTTTGTGGCCGCTGCGACAATCGGCTTAGGTCCGCCTGCAAGAATCCCTGGCGACTTTCCGACGAAGCCGGGACCGCTAGGGTTGAACTCGACCGGCGGAGGTGGCTCGTCCCAGTACCCACCAACGTCACGATCTGCTGATCGCGACGCTGGTGGGGTAAACTCGGGTTCGGGTCGCTGGGAATTTGCAAACATTGTTCGGTGGGGCCTCGATCATACCGGTCGGATCGATCACATCGTACGCTTTCCTGGCGTTTCCCGATTGAATGCATCAAGGCCTACTCCGCACACTTCAGAGTTAGGCCCAGCTGTCACCTTTTAGTCTCGGCGGGAACCACACCAACAGGGTAGCGATAGAACGCATCCCTCCGCCACCGATAAGTAATTCGTGTGGGCGAAACCAATGCCCCTTCACCGCCACGCTCATTCACCACGACATCCGCAATACCATCTCCGTCAGTATCCAATATTCCGAGCTCACGAGTGGCCGTAATGTCAGCACCGTCCGTACGTGACCATTCACAACACGATACGCTGCGACCTCGTATGTGCTCGCGCCAGCCGTCCATTGAGTGACGAGTAGGGTTTCATCCGTCGGTCCGGGAAGCTCGATCAACAAGTAGCCCAGAAACACGCCGGTCGCAGGGCGGACAAAACCCGTGTCAGAAATGCCCAGGCCCTGCAATCGGACTCCCCCGACGTCTCGATCAGTAACCATGCACAGGTATTGCTTTCCAAGCGTGTCCCAGCTGAAGCTACGGCTAACAGGCGAAGGGGCCGTTGAGGGACAGCGCGCCAACGCGACCGCGATGGCTACAGCGAGTGCGCTACTTCTTTTTATTGGGATTACAGTCATCGCAGCACCCGCTCTTCATAATACAGAGACTGCAATCGTCGATCTTTTTCTTATATTTGTCGGCGGCGGAACCCATTCCCCCTGAGCCGGGGCCCTGATTGTACATGCCAATCACGCTAAACATATTAGGACTGAAATTCTTACTCAGCCAGCACATGTACTTCGTGGCACATTGAATCGCCTCGGCCGGGTCTGCGAGTGCGCTGTACGAGCACTTCGCCTGTTTCGCCATGACCTTCGTGATCTGCATCAGACCGATTGCGCTGCTACTGCTTGCGTTTGCGTTCGGGTCACCGCCGCTCTCCGTCAGCGCGATATACAAAACTGTTGTGCCGGACAGACCGGGGCGTTGATTGTTGTCATTGATCAACTTCTCGAGGTCGTCCAGCAAGAGCCTTCAGTCCCAAAGGGTCGACGTAATTGATCGGATTATTTTCACTATATGGATACAATTTCAGCACACGAGCCGCGCAATACCGCAGGTTGCGGCGCAGCACGGGAACCTGCGGTTCATATATTGCACGGAACCTCTCATGATGCCTGCCTGCTGTCGGGGTGCCGGTTCTCAGATCGAGAATGGCCATCGTATGGTATGTATTCTATGCGAAACGAACCTTGCACTGTGCGCGTCTTGGCGAGACGCCATACGCGCTTGACGTCATAGCGGATTACGACTTGGTGCGATGAGGCGACCTCGAAATTCACAGGCGGCGATACTTCCCCTTTGTAACAATCGCATTCAATCCTGAATGGTTCGTAATGCGACGCTCTGCCCACGATGTCCGTGTGCGGCGGCGCAAAACTCACTGCATATCCGGCGACGCTGCCGCAGACCCGGTGGTGGAGCGTTATCTCTGTGCCGTCCACAACTTTCGTGGAAATGATCGTGTCTTTGCAGCCTCCGCAGCTCTGGGTTGACGCTGTTGATAAAACGAGCACTATCGAGACGACTAAGGCCCGCAGCGAGATCCGCCATCGTCGCATCGCGAGCTTGTCGGGTTGAGGCCAATGCTCGGCGCACCACGATAGCTGTCGCGCAACTATTTTCATGGCGTTCCACCCCACCACGTGCTGTGTCCCGGCGTTGGTGATCTTGCGATTGCATTTTGATAGATCCCTTACCCGGACCGGTACTTGGCACAATTGATTGTAGGCGGGCGAGCGGACGTCGGACCCAATGCCGGTATAAGTGTTAACCACGAAGCTCCGACAGCGCCTGTTTAGCAACCGCGCTGCCGTTGGCGGCAGCCTTTTCCCACCATTCCTGCGCGGCATCGAGATCTTCTTCGACGCCTAAACCTTGCGCGTAAAGCCACCCGATTGCATAAAATGCATTCGCATGACCTTGTTCGGCGGCACGGCGGAACCACATGAGCGCCGCCGCATAGTCGGTGGACCGGTGCTCTCCAGCCGCATACAGCTGGCCAAGAGTGTACTGCGCGCTGGCATGTCCACGTTCGGCCGCGGACTCCAGCCACTTCATACCCTCAGCCACGTCAGATGCGAGCAACAGCTTCCCTAAATTATAGCTTGCTGTCAGCTGTCCGCCACTGGCCGCCCGCTCATACCATTTCCTTGCTTCGTCTATATCTTGCGCGACGCCCAGACCTTGTTCGTAAGAAATCGCCAAATTGAATTGCGCCGTGGAGTTTCCCTGTTCAGCGGCCGCTTTGTACCAGCGCGCCGCCAGTGTATGGTCTTGTTCGACGCCCACGCCGATCGAGTAGAGCCAACCCAATGTACATTGGGCGGTGGGGTCGCCGTCCATAGCACGGGTTTCCATGATTCTGAAATTTTCGTCTATGTTGTCCATGGTGCTATTTGAAATTGCTTGGATCCACAAACTGCGATATCAGACAGGCCAAGCATAATGCTGTGGCTTTGTTCTTTGCGGGGCCCGGGCATAGACTACCGGCAAAAAGGCATATCTGAGTACATTGATCGACATTAGGAGGTGTTATCGGAGGTTCCGGACCCTGAATATGAGGATAATCAGCTGGATCGGGATATTTTGGCTGGTATTTGCTCGGATCAGATGGAGGTGGCGGCGGGTACCAGTTCGGCGGCTTGGCCGCCAACGGAGGTAGGGTCGTGGGAAATGGCGGATGGGAAAAGTCGACATTATTTATAGCGCCCCATAGCATCCCCCCAACGATTACGACGCCTCCAACGACAACAACGACCTCCACAGCCGCTGCGGCGAACAAGCCTGATGGGTCGCGATAATTCACTGGGTCAGACCGCGTATAGCTGTAAAAATTAACGCCAGCTCTGAATCTAACTGGATCTTCGCTAATAAATCGACCCAGGGATCCGTCATAATATCGGGATCGGTAGTAGTACAGGTCGCCGGCAACGGCCTCACGTGCGGTGTAGCCGAAGCGCGTCTGTGCGGGGGGACCTCCGGTCCCAAACGGCCGGTACCTCGCTCCATCCACCGGCGCTCCGTTTTCGACCGTCGCCGTAATCGAGCCAAGGCCGTCCACGACGAAGTAGGTCACTGCGCCGGAAGCGGACTGCCGGGCCAGCGGCTCGTCAATGCCCGGTCCGAAGATGTAGTCGTTCCGTGTGCCGTACGAGTCACGTTCCCGGACGACGTTGAGGCCTTGATTGATCAGAGAAAGCGGGGCACTGGGCACGCCGGTCGATGTGCGGCGTCCTCGAGCGTCGTACTCGAATACCTGCGGACCGAACGTGGAAAGGCAGTTTGCATGATCCCACGTGAACGATCCGTTCGGTCCGGCCAGCATGTTGCCGTTGGCGTCGTAGGTGAACGTGTTGGAACCGGTGTACGAGCGAAGACGGGTGGTGTTGTTGCCGGCGGTGTTTTGGTCGTATGTGTAGTTCGCGAGGGCACCGGACATTTTCGCGCTGGTGCGGTTCCCGATGGCGTCGTAGGTCCATTCGTCGGACGTGGCGTCGGGATACGTTGCTTTGGTCAGCTGGTATATCACGTCGTAATAGTACTTCGTAAGGCCATTCGGCTGCCCGCCTGTGTTGGACGCGGTGTTCGTTGTCACGCCGGTACGCTGGCCGAGCATGGTGTATGCCGAAGTCGCCCAGTTGTAATCGTAGCCGTATTGGTAATCGACGACGTTGCCTAGTCCCGGCAGCGTGTTGGCGATGTGGGTCAGACGGCCCTGCAGGTCGTATTCATACTTGCGCTGTTGGCCGTTCGGGAAGGTGATGGTGTCGTATTGTCCGTTTTGTGTGTAGGTATACGTGAATGAGCCGGGAATCGTGCTCGCGCTGATCGAAGTCACGCCGCCGGCGCCGTAGCCATAGGACAGCGTGATAGGAGGCTCGCTCGAGCCCGAAGGCGGCGTGACCGTATAGCCGGCGATCTTCGGATCGCCAAGGATATACGAATAGGTGATCTTGTAGCCGCCGAGGCGCTCCTCTTTCTGAAGTCGGAAGCGGTCGTCGTATTCGATCACGTCCGTGTATTTGAGAACGTTGTTCGCGACTTCGCTCGAGCCGGACGGCAGGTTTCCGAGCCAGCTGTAATTTACCGTCACGTTGCTCGCCAGATATTCGATCTTCACGACGTGATTGAACGCATCGTACGTATATCGCGTCAACATGCCCCTGCGGTCGGTGACCTGAGTCAGCGTGCCGGCGACGCCGGTTACATAGCGTTCGATGTTGCCGTCCGGGAACGTCGTCGATGCGAGATTCCGGTTTCCGTCGTACGAATAGGTGGTGACGTTGGCGTTTGCGTCGGCGATCGAGCGCAGGAGGTTGTACTGATAGGAGTAGAGCGTCGCGTTGCCGGCCGCATCGATGGATTTGGAGAGCTTGCCGAGCCCGTCGTAACCTTGTCTCGTAACTCGTCCATTAGGGTCTGTGACGCGAGTGTAGGCCAAGCCGTCCGACGGGTCATATTCGTCATACACATAGGTCGTTGTGAAATTCAGCGTCGAGATGGTGGACGGTTTCGGCAATGTGACGCCCGTGACGCGGCCGAGCGCATCGTATGAATACGACGTCGATTGCCCGGTCGCATCGGTCGAAGACGTCGTTCGGCCGAGTGAATCATAGGAATAGCACGTGGTCCCGAGGGACGTGTGGGCCGACGTGAGGTCGCCCGCGGCATTATAAAAATATTCAGTGTCTACACCGTAAACAGTGCTTGTTGCCACCTGTCCCCGGGAGTTGTACGTGTACGATGCGATGAGGTCGGCGGTCGTTCCGTCTTTTCGGATCTGAAAGACTTCCTTGAGCGCTCCCGGAGCAGGGCTGCCCGCGGGGAAGTAGGTGTATCTCGAACCCGGCCACGACGCCGCCGGATTCGGTGTGATCGAAGCCACCTGATCCTGAAAAGTCCCGTCATACGTGTAGCTGAACGTGAGGCCGCCGCGAGTCATCGTAGCGACGTTCCCGCGGGCGTTGTAGGTATACCCGGTGGAATTTCCGAGGTCATCGATCGTCGTCGCGGGCTGGCCGGCGGCATTGTAGGTAACGCGATCCGTGATTTGTCCGTCTGCGTTGAATGTGAAGGTGCGCGTTCCGAAAGAATCGGTCTTATTGACCGAAGACGTCGAATAGGTGTACGTGTATTTTTCACCGGTCGACAGCGAAGGAGTGACATTGTTGTAGGCGCCTTCGGTGTAGCTCTTCAGCTTTCCGTCGGATTGCCAGGCGATATCGGAGATCAGCCGATGCCAGCGGTCCTCGATTCGGCTGATCACCGGACCGAAGCGACCGGAAACGTAGGTGTAATAGGTCGTTCGTTGCGATGCGTCCGACGATACGAGCGGATCCGAGACGCTGGTGAGCGTGGCAGCGACGGACTCGTAAAAGTATTTGAATGTATGGCCGGAGTGATCGGTTACGGAGGCGATCCTTCCATTCGGTCCCCACGTGACGTCGACATAGCGTCCGGACCCGGCGGCGTCGGCCATTCGTTGTACACGGCCGTTTCCGTCATACGTGAAGGTGATCGCGTTGCCGTAGCCGTCGGTGATCGATTGCAGCGAGCCGTCGGCGCCGAACAGGTAAATCGTGCGCGAGTTCTGAAGCGTCAACGTCCAGGTCCCATTGCCATTGTGGACCAGCGTGTCGCGACGTCCGAACGGCGGACTGAACGTGCTACCCGCGCTCGTGAACCGGAAGACGGAGCCGCTCGGCATCATCACGTCCGCCTCATACGAGTATGTATTCGGAGCCGCTTGCAAATATGCAGCGTAGTAGAGCCGCGCGGTCAAACTGGACGACCAGCCTGCCCCGAGCGGCCCGTCCGTCGGACGCGCGCTGTCATAGCGACGCGAAACCGTCAGTGGGAACCCTGCCGTCGGAATTCGGAGATCCGTCGTCTCGTCGACGTAAGTACCGAACGCGGGATAACAGGGCGATGCAGAGCAGTTGTGACACTGCGGGTCGCAAACGGGAGGATTCGGCTCGGGAGCCGGCGGCGCGGCGGGCGCCTTTGGTGGAACGCAATACGTCGCCCAGGCCGGGATGGCTACGAACAGCGCACAGGCGGACAGCAGCAGGGCGCGAATCAGTCTCATCGTCTTCAGACCCTCATTCATAGCGCACCGTGATCAAAGGCTTCAGAACCGTGGAACTGCCTCCGGAGTCCGTGACCGTGATCGTCGCCTCATAGACGCCCGGTGCGACCCATGCCCCGTTATCGGCACGGCCGTTCCACGTCAGGACCACCTGGCCTGCCAACTGAACTCCTGTTGCAATCGTCCGCAGAATCGAACCGGAGGTGACGTTCTTGAACTCGCCCTTGAGCGTGACGGTTCGCGATTGGAATGTCGTCACGTTCATTCGCACCTCTTCGACTGATGGGCCAGCGGGATTGAAGATGAGCCAGGAGACGGTGAGATTGGATAATTGAGGCGCGGTGCCATAGACGAGCGTCAAATTACGCGGCCAGATATCGTTGCGGCGGATCACCGTGAGACCGGTAGCGCCGCCGAGATAGAGGCTGGTGATGCCATGGCCATACCAGAGGAGCTCGTGCGGGCCGCTCGATTGATATTCATTGAGGAAGCAGTTCGTTCCTGAGCAACTGTCGTCGGTCTCGCTGACGAAGACGGCCTTTCCAACGACGATGAAGGGAGTCGTGCCGGTGCAGGACGGCGGAGTTCCGGCGCCGGCGCAGTAGTTCACACGCAGCGGCTTATTGGCGTACGGATCGAACACGATGCTGCTGTCGTTGCAGGAGACCAGCGTGCCGGCGTCATTACGGCAAAGCGCATAAGGCAGCTGCGTTGCCGTCGTGCCGGCATAGTGCGTGCCGCCGTCCCACGTGAAGCTCGATCCATTCGCGGAGACGGTGACGAAGTAGCGGTAACTACCGTCCGGCACGAGCTGACCGGAGTCGTTCTTGCCGTCCCATGTGTCTTGATAGCTGCCTGAATTGCGAACGCCGCTGAAAAGAGTACGTACGATCTGGCCCGTAGCATCGGAGCGGATCGTCAATGTCTCTGTGAGCGTCAGCGGCACGTTCGAGGTGTACGTCACGTTGCCGCTCGACGCGTTATTGAGTTGATAAGCGCTCTGCGATGCGATGAAATCCGAGAGCGACGGCGAAATGATCGTCACCGTGAACGAACCGTACGCCGAGTTGGCATGCGTATCGGTCGCGTTGCATTGAACGGTCGTAGCGCCGGCTTGGAACGTCGAACCTGACGGCGGGCTACACGAAACCGGGATTGGGCCGTCGATATTGTCCGTCGCCGTAGCCGTGTAGTTGACGACCGGATTTCCGCTCGTAATGTCTGACGGAAGCGACAGTGCCGGCAACACTGTGTCAGTCACCACGACGAGGAATGTGCCCGTGGATGTGCCATAGCTGTTCGTCATCGAGCAGGTGACCGTCGTAGTGCCCATGGCAAAGGCGGAGCCGGATGCGCGGTCGCAACTCGCGCCGCCGGCATCGAAAGACACGTTTGCGCCGGACGCCGACGTCGCCTCCGTCACCACGACTTCCGGAAGCGTGAGAATCGGCGGTCCCGTCGTCGAGAGCACGACAACGGAAAATGTGCCCGTCGTCGTGCCGAAGCCGTTGGACGCGGAGCATGTCACGGTTGTCGAGCCGATCGGAAATAGAGAACCAGAGGGATGGTCGCAATTCGCACCGCCGGCATCGAACGTTACGTATGCACCCGATGATGAGGTTGCATCGGCGACGACGACCTCCGGTAAAGACAGGCCCGGTGGACCGTTGGCAGACCGCTCCACGACCAACAGTGTCGCCGGCCCGATCGTACGCGTACCGTTTGTGTCGATGGCTTTCACACTGACGGCATAGTTGCCAGCGCTATACGCGACGTCCAAAGGAATCCAGACGATGAGTTGATCGGCCGCGACGGTATTCGGTTCCAATTCGAAAACCTGTCCGCCGGGCGCTACGAAGTCGACCAGGGTCGAGGATGTTCCGGCCAGGTTTGTTCCCTGAAGCGTAACGAACGTTTCCTGACACTCGAGGACATAGACCTGTTGCGGAGTCACCGTCAGACTCTGCGCAGATCCGGAAGCCGCTGCTGCGAGCATGAAACACAAGAGGGTCGTGCGCCGGTTCATTTTCCGCTCCGCGCGGTTCCGGAGCGTTCGACGGATCGCACCTGAATCGTATTCGCGGCGACTGGTCCCCATTCGCTGTTCCAATTGATGGAGATTCGCTGCGGCGCGTTGCGCTGGTCTAACGGAATTTCTACGACGTCCGTCGTTGCCCTTCGCTGATCCACCCGGCGTCCGTCGACGAACAACTCGAGTGTTGCCGGGTGACGGCGAAACGCGCTCGCCGTCGGCCCGACGATCGTCATCCGCACCCGAAGCCGTTTCGCATCATTCGAGATCCACGTGTGTTCTGTCTGTGACCACGTTGCATTGAGCGGTTCGATCTTCAGTACAGGCGAAAGATCGTCTTCGGTTCGCAATCCGAGGTGATGTCCCTCATGGCCATGTCGATGGAAAAACGACGCGCCGCCACGAGCCGCGAGAGTATCTACAAAGCGGCGTTGACGGTTACCAAACGTCAGAACCGAGTTCTCCGGTAGCGGGCTCGCTGCGATGGCCACGACGAAGTTGTCCAGATCGGCCACGAAGATCGTGTCGCTCTCATCGTACCCGTTCCAGTGTTCGGCAATCGCTCCTCCAATGCGAGGCTCGCGATTGACGACCGTTCTCATGACCGGACCGACCAGCTTTTTCGTCTTGGGATCGGGAACCGCCGTTCCCGCCTGTACGTGAACGCGCGAGGGTCCGGGCAGCGTATAAGTCAGCGTCCCTGTTCGACGGTCATACGATCCGACGTCGATTGCGGAGGCCGGTGCAGCCTCTTCCCCAGGGTTATAAACGTCTACGGCGCCGTCACCCCGCCATTCGACGCGAAAGGCATAGGCTTCATCGGCCACCAGCTGTCCGCGGTCATCGCGGCCGTTCCACAGAAATGAGGCGGTGCCGTGAACCGGTTGTGCCAGGGCCAGTGTTCGTACCGAGTATCCGTCTCGGTCGAGCACGAGAACCGATGCGGCACCCGGCTGGCCGAAATCGATGGCCAGCGTTACATCCTCGTCGGCGGCGACATTCAGAGAAGAACGATTGACACGAGCGGAGACGATGACATGACGCGGTTCTGCTCCGGCCACGACTGCCGTAAGTGTGAGCGCAGCACAGACTACTGTCGTCAGCCGCATCGTTGCTCCTTTCGCTCTCGGCCGTCAGGCGACGCAGTGAGTAGCGTTTGCCAACACGTGACGCCTGCAAAGCACGCATCCGCCTGTGATTGCACCGGTTGGGTTTTGCATGAGCGGATAACACGCAATGTAGTCTCAGATGAGATCGTCGGCAATAGTGGATGCAGATCTGTTGCGAAATCGGATGCGCCATGCCGTAGGAATTTTACCGCCGTTAGGCGTGTGGTCTAACGATTGAATCGGTGCGGTCCCGGAGCAGAGAGGCGTCTGCTGTCTCACTATTTCCCCGTCTGCGGAATCTCGCACGCGTCGATGATTTTCGTCGGGTCGACGGCTTCGTTGTCCGCCTGCACCGAGAGGATCTTTCCTTCTTTGTCGATGAGGAAGGATGCGCGGCGGGCGGAGAGGATTTTGGCTCCGCCGATGGTGTACTCCTTGTCCAATCCGTACGCTTTGATGGCGGTGGCGTTCATGTCGCCGAGGAGAGGGAAGGTGATGCCGTTTTCGAGGGCGAAGGCGTGGTTGGCGAATGGGCTGTCGATGCTCACACCCAGGACCTGGGTGTCGGTGCCTTCCAGTTTGGCGAGGTTGGCCTGGAAGGCTTTCATTTCGCGCGTTCAGCCGCCGGTGAAGGCGAAGACGAAGAACGCGACGACGACCTTCTTCTTTCCTTTGAAATCGTGCAGCGACACCGGCTTCACGCCCTGGCCGTCATAGGCGAGCAGCGTGAAGTCCGGCGCGACGTCGCCCGCTTTCAATCTCGGCGGCTCCGGTGGTTTTTTCTCCTGCGCGAACGCCGGCGCAAGCGACATCGCGATCGTCAGAAACGCCATCAACGTACGTTTGAGCATTCGTACCTCCTCGCGACGATGATAGCGTCGCCATCCGCCATCCGCCATCCGCCATCCGCCATCCGCCATCCAACACATGTCCAATCCGGAACATCGCGCGCCATCCCCTCCGTGTGAAGCTCCGCCGCTGCGATGCTTCCTCGGATCGAGCCGCTTCGCCCAAAGCTCACGAAGACCGTTCCCTCCGGCCGGCAGTGGCTGTATGAGTTGAAGCTGGACGGTTTTCGCGCAACGCTGTACGTCGAGAACGGGAGCGGTCGTTTCTTCTCCAAGTCGCAGAAGCCGATGCCGCGGTTTCGCGAGCTCGCGTCCGCGCTTGCGCGGCAGCTTCGCGTCACCGACGCGATCCTCGACGGAGAGATCGTCGTCATGGGCGAGCGCGGGCCGGATTTTTACGCGCTGATGCGAGATCGCGGCCGTCCGGCGTTCGTCGCATTCGATCTTCTGTGGCAGGACGGACGCGATCTTCGCGATCGTCCGCTGTGGCGGCGCAAGCGTGCGCTGCGGGCGCTGATCCGGAAAACCGCGATCGGGTACGTCGAGGACACGCGCGATCCGCGCCTCTTCGAGTCCGCGGTGCGGATGGATCTCGAGGGCGTCATCGCGAAGCGTCGCTCCGATCCGTACGCCGCCGGCACCGACTGGTTCAAGATCAAGCACGCCGGCTATTCGCAGGCCGTCGGGAGGCACGAGCTGTTCGATCGTTTCCGCCGCCGCGCCTGAACCGGTGCAGAATGCTGCCCACGAACGGAACGTTTTAGTGTCATACCAACGTGGACACACGGTCGAGCTGCGCGACCGGTGCATTCACGCCGTCGTGCGCGACAACGGGCGTGGCATCACCGAGGAAGAGGCGCTTACGCGACTCGGTCTCGTCGGCATGCGCGAGCGCGCGCTGACGCTCGGCGGCGTTGCCGTGATCGAGAACATTCCCGGAGGAGCGCGCGAGTCGCCGTCGCGATTCCCGTCGAGCTATTCGTCGTATTCGGCCGAGCCCTGGACCCAAATGAAAGATTGGATGTCGATCATGTCGTGTGGTTCCAGATCGGCGTTGTCCTCTGCGATTCGGTCCGCAAAACTCAGCAGGGAGGCATACGTAGGCCACGCCGGCTTCGATTCATAGTGAAAATCGAATTCGTACAGCCGCGCTGCCGTTCGGGTGACAGTGGGCTTCAGGAAGATGTGTCCTTGCGGTTGTGCCAGAAAGCCGAACACGGTGATGAGCGGCCAGGTCAGCACACGGGTCTGCCGTCGCGGCAAACGTGCGACCGTGTCACACCAACGCTCAAAGCGGAGTTTTTCGTCCTGAGAGCCGTACAGGAAATCATATAAGCCCTGACCGAAAAGCTTGGCGCCCTCCGCGGTCTTGACGGCATCACGCAATGCCATCTTCTCGAATGAAAACAGCAAATTGGTCCTGGCTTCGATCCGAACGGCGCGTAAAGCGATTTCTTCGAAGTCCCCCGACCGAAGAAGGCGCCGGTGCTCCGTCTGACTCAGCGTAGAGGTCCACGCGTCGTGCGCCTCTGCTTTGTATCCCCGCTCCCACGCCATGTAGGTGTCGTCGCCAAAGCCGTCCGGAAAGAAGCGCAGGAACTTGCGCCTGCACCGCTCGGCGGCCGGCGTTCGTTTAAGATTCCTTTGTAAGCGTTGTACCATCGCCGCATCCTCGTTAAATGCGTCGAGTATGCCAACGTAATGAAAATTGTCGCGATCAGCGGAAGCCTCCGCAAACGCTCTTCCAATCGTTCATTACTCGAGGCGGTGCGGCGCATCGCTCCGCCGAACGTGGAAGTCGTGATCTACGATGCCCTCGCACAGCTGCCCCACTTCAATCCCGACGATGACGCGGAGGGCGCGACGCCGCCGGACAGCGTCGCCGAGCTCCGCAGGCAACTGATCAGCGCCGACGCGATCCTGATCTCATCCCCGGAATATGCGCACGGCCTCCCCGGCACGTTGAAGAACATGCTCGACTGGCTCGTCTCGACAGGCGAGCTCGTGGGAAAGCCGGTGGCTTTACTGAACGCCGCCCCGGCCGGCGGCGCCTACGCTCAAGCATCCCTGCTCGAGACCCTGCGAACCATGAACTGGAACGTAATCGCCGAGGCGTCACGAATCGAGCCGTTCGTCCGGCAGAAGATCGTGGACGAACTTCGCGATGAACGCGCGCTCGAAATCCTGGCTGCCGCCATTGCCGCGCTTGTGCATAGCGTTGAGGATGCACACGCAGCAGGCTCGCAGAGTTAGCCGGGACGGTGAATACGGAACCGAGTTAACCGATCTTAGTTACGTTCTCCGCCGCGGGACCCTTTTGTCCCTGCACGATGTCGAATTCAACTCGGTCGCCTTCAGCGAGCGTTTTACGGCCGCTACCCTGAATGGCTTTGTGATGAACGAAGCAATCCTTACCACCATCATCGAGCGTGATGAAGCCAAAACCTTTATCGTCGTTGAACCACTTTACTTTACCTGTGCTACGCATACCTTTTACTCCTCATCTGCGTTTCCGATGTCTGTAGTGTTGAACACGAGCCACGCTTTCATAGTTCTGCGGCGAACGATCGGTTGATCGCCTCTTTGTCTCCCGGCGCGGCGCGCTGAACGCGAACATAACACACACGGATGGACAAGCGCCCTCGATCGGCCACGTTCGACGATGTGCGTGGTCTGACGTTCGTAGGGCTGCACCCGCTCTCGCGAACGCCTGCGCCGCTCCCGGGTCGTGCTCCGGCAGTCGCGCTGAACGTCGTTACTATCTGCATTTGAAGGACTTCGCGTCGTCGTTCGCCTCACCCAACCACACCTCGAACGCCGTCTGAACGAGGTACCGTGCGTCGTGCTGGACTGGCGCTTGCTCATCTTGACGCTCATGAGTCACGACAAAGATCATGCCGAGGAGCCGCGCTTCATCGAAGAGCAGGGTGCTACCGAAGAACAAACCCAGAAGATCGACGCGATCATTGGCGATGAAGTACTCGGGTACGACGGATCAGCTCGCGGCGAGCACTCCGGACAGGCTTCGGAGCCGAACGAAGAAACGCTCTCGGATGCCTTGGCAAACAACCGGCCCGAGCAAGTGAAATAGCCGATGATCGACATCAGGTCGAGACCAGACCGTTGCTTCGCGCATCAAGCCCGCTTGCCTGGCGAGACGAGCAGGTTGCATCGCGAGATAAGGGGCGTTGCCTCGCGAGACGACCGTGTTGATTTGCGAGACAAGACTCGTTGCCTCTCGCATCAAAGATGCTTGCCTCGCGAGGCTAACGGTTTGCCTCGCGTAACAACCAAGGTTGATTGGCGAGGCAAACGGCCAGCCTCGCGAGGCAAGGGTATGACTGGCGAGAGGCAATGTTTTTGATGCCGTCGCATTGGATGGTTGCCTCGCGAGGCAAGATTCTGGTCTTTTCGATCAATCACGCTTGTCTGCGGGGGCAAACTGTTTGATTCGTGAGGTAAACCGCATTGCCTCGCGAGGCAAGCGATTGGCCTCGCCAATCAACCTTGGTTGTTACGCGAGTCAAGCGGTTTGACTCGCGCATCAACCTCTTTGTTTCGCGCATCAATCCCCTTTCCTTGCGAATCAAACAGTTTGCCCCGCGAATCGAGCCCTTTCCCTCGCGAACCAACACACAGCTTGTTCGGAAATGTCCTTCTGGCTCGCAGACGCCGCGGCCCCTGCCCGCTTTGGCTTCTCGCATGTGCAGGCGACCGTTTCCTTCCGTCCGCCATCAAACCATCGCTTCGACCATGTTGTTCGATGAAGGTTCGGTGGCAGGCGGAGTGACGGATGCCCGACGATTTGTCGTCGTCATTCGGGAAGGTAGAGGGCCTACGCGACCCCGGCCCATGGCGAAGCCTTAGACCTAGCGGATGCAGACGGGAAACGGTCCTAAGGGAGAGTTTGCCGCGCTGAGGAGCGTAAGAAAGCGACTGCGAAAGATCTTCAGGTGTTTGGATGCAGAACGGTCGGAATCCCGAGCGATGTGAATCAGGGAGAACCTGCATGTGGCTCGAGGGCGCCTCGTCCTCATGAGATCTTTCGCTTTGTCTGAATCGGCGACCTTGGTGCGAGCGTGACGACGCGTTCAGGCGTTTCCGCCTGAATCTCGCGAAGATGCTTCACAAGCCCGTCGAGACCGCCATAATACTTAAGCATCTCCTGGCGGATTTTGTGGAGCTCTTCGACAATAGGATCTTCGGTCATCATTATGGCTCCAACAGCTCTTGCGGCGTACAAATTAACGGTGGTTCATAACCCGCCGTACGACAGACCGCGTACACCTGCGGGAGTATGTTGCCGTTCACGATATGCTTACAGTTCCAGCTGATCAAATAATCCATTCCATGGACGGCTGCAACAGCGACATGAAGAGCATCTACGTCAGCCTTGGCAGGGATTCGGGCACGACGGAGAAGCTCTTTTGCGAGAGCGACGGCAGCATCAGTTACATCGAGCAGAGTCGTTTCAGCCAGAAAATTTAGTCGCTCCTCGGCAAGCGGTGCGTCACCTTTTCTGGCTTCGGTCACGGCGACTGCTGATGAGAAAAGGTCCTAGTCACCGCGACGTCGGGACCACCATTGTCGCGTAAACTCTTGATTATGCGCTACTAAAAGACTCTGCTGATTCAGCCAACCTACAAGATAGCTGATGACCGAAGTCTCAAGATATACGCGAGGCTTCATGCGCCGAACAGCCTACCTCTACTCTGCTGTTGGAGGGAAGCCTGCGGGTCCGCAGTCACAATCGACGCAACTTCGCTCGCGTCAGCGCCGCGCGATGACCGGCTTCGGGGCGCGCCGCAGCAGCTCGGGTGCGCGCGGCGAGCAGCAGGCGCGCTCGAGCGCGGCGCGGTCGCGTTGCATCTCGCGGTCGTCTCTCATCGCTTTCATCACCGCGTCGAACACGGCGCGCGCGGGCGGCTCTTCGGGCGGGGTGATGGTGTAGTGGGCCCACTTCGCTTCGCGGCGCGCCGAGACGAGGCCGGCGCTGCGGAGGTAGGCGAGGTGGCGCGAGATCTTGGGCTGCGGCACGTCGAGCACTTCGATGAAGAAGCAGACGCAGACTTCGCCGCCGGCCATCAAGTTGAGCAGGCGCAGCCGGGTACGGTCGGCGAGGGCCTGGAAGAGCGCTTCGAGCACCTGGTCGGTGGAGTTTTTCATATGCGTGTTGACAGATGTGAGTCGCGGTCTTATCTTGCTCACATTCGCAATCGCGAATATGAGGAGATCATGATGCCATCTGAAGTTCAGGTTCTCAAGGCCCACGTTTCCGTCAACGTCCGCAACGTCGAGCGCTCGGTCGCTTTCTACACGAAGATGCTCGGCATCGAGCCGTCGAAGGTCCGCACCGGCTACGCGAAGTTCGACGTGCAGAATCCGCCGCTCAATCTCGCTCTCAACGAGGTGCCGCAGCTTGCCGGCGCCGGCGCGCTTTCGCACCTCGGCCTGCAGGTCGCGTCGACCGAGGACGTGCTGGCGATGCGGCAGCGATGGGCGGAGGCGGGGCTCGTCACGCGCGACGAGATGCAGACGGACTGCTGCTACGCAACGCAGGACAAGACCTGGGTCCGCGATCCGGACGGCAACCAATGGGAGGCCTTCGTGGTGCTGAAGGACAACCTGCCGGAGGTGGAGAGGGCGGGCGCGTGTGCCACGACGAGCGCCGCGGGATGTGCGTGCGCCAGCGCCAGTGCGTGATTCGCTTCGGACCGCGGCGGCAATGCCGCCGCGGTTCGAAATGCGAGGCGCGCGTCAGCTGAACTTCGCCGGGAACTGTGCCTCGATTCCCTTCGTCAGGATGTCGGCCACCATCAGCATGTGGTCCATCGCCTGGTCGTAGTCCTTGATGCTGACCGCGTAATTTCCCTTGAGCTGGTTCGATGCTTCGGAGAGCGTTTGGTCGAGGTGTTTGAATAGCGCCGACTGCAGGGTCGCCTCGGGCCACTGGCCGGGATTCGCTCCGTGGAGGAACTTCGCGAGGGCGGTGGCATTGTCGTGCCAGCGCTTGTTCTCGCTCGTGACCTTCGCGTTGTCGCCGGCCTTCGCCGCCGCCACGATGTTCGCGGCGATGAGGATGTGATCCTTCAGCAGCGCGGTGAGCTTGTTGCCGGCGTCGCGGCCGTAGAACCCGGCGACGGCATTGCCGATGTCGGTCTGGTTCTGCAGCAGGCGCTGCGTCGTCGCGTCTTTGTCCTTCGAGCCGGCCGCCGCATCGACGATGAAGAGCCGCGTGTACGCGACGTGATCGCTCCAGAGTCTGCGCATCGCATCCTGGAAGTCGGACTTCGTCGCGGCGGACGCCACGCTCGCTGCGAGGAGCAGAACAGTAGCGGTGATTGCGAGTCGGGTCTTGTTCAACATGGGCAGGGTTCCTCCTTGTTGATAAAAAAGTCTGAGGCCGGCCGGCGTGCCTTTGGATTGCCAGTCCGTGCAAGAAGCGCGCGCAATTTCCAACAGTGGGCTGGGAAAACTCAGGCTGAAGTGGAGCGGCGGCCGCCCTCGGCCGCCGATTTCTCGCGAGATCCCGGCGCCCGGGGGGCGGGCGCCGCTCCACTTCATCCGCGCGATCGTTGCCGACACCGATCGTAAGTGGGTCGCCAAGCTTTCCAAAGCCTCGAGCTTCCAAGCCTCCCGGCCTCCCAGGGAGATTCTGCACAAGTGTCATCCTGAGCCGCGAAGACGGCGAAGGATCCCCCGCCGACGGAGCGCTGGTCGTGCTTCGGCGGAGGATCCCTCGCCGTCTTCGCGGCTCGGAATGACACGAGACAATTGTGCAGAGCTTCCCTGGTGGAGCGTCAATCTTGAAAGTTGCGGTTGTGGTGACCGCTGCCCCAGCGGTCACAGCGCCGCCTATGGCGGCGCCAGCGGCGCTTTGCGCCGCCGCGACCGCTGGGGGCAGCGGTCGCCACATAGCGCCATCGCCTGTCAGGTCCCACAGGTCTGCAGTTGGTAATCGTTGCGAGAGCGAGCAGCAGCGCAAGCGCTGCTCGCGTTTTACTCGTGCTTCGAGAAGATGAGCGTCGCGTTCGTGCCGCCGAAGCCGAAGGAGTTCGACAACACGTGCGTGCATGTTTTCTCGCGCGCTTTGTTGGGCACGTAGTCGAGGTCGCACTCGGGGTCGGGGACTTCGTAGTTGATGGTCGGCGGGAGGATGCCGTGCCGGACGACCAGCGCGGCGATCGCGGACTCGAGTCCGCCGGCTGCGCCCAGCAGGTGGCCGGTCATCGACTTTGTCGACGACACCGGCACTTTGTACGCGTCGTCGCCGAAGATGCGCTTGATGGCGATCGTCTCGGTCTTGTCGCCGACGGATGTCGACGTGCCGTGCGCGTTAATGTAGTCGATGTCGGCCGGTTTGAGTCCGGCATCCTTGAGCGCGCGGGTCATGACGCGCGCCATTCCGTCGCCATCCTCGGACGGTGACGTGATGTGGAACGCGTCGCTGGACATGCCGTAGCCGGTGATCTCGCAGTAGATCTGCGCGCCGCGCGCGATGGCGTGCTCGCGCTCTTCGAGGATCAGCACGCCCGCGCCTTCGCCCATCACGAAGCCGTCGCGCTCCGCGTCCCACGGCCGCGATGCGCGCTGCGGCTCGTCGTTCCGCGTTGAGAGCGCGCGCATCGCCGAGAAGCCGCCCACCGCGAGGGGAGTGATCACGGCTTCGCTGCCGCCGGCGAACATCACGTCGGCCTCGTCGCGCACGATGATCTTGAACGCGTCGCCGATCGAATGCGCGCCGGTCGCGCAGGCGGTGGCCGGAGCGGAGCTCGGACCCTTGCAGCCGAAACGGATCGAGATGTGTCCCGCCGCGAGGTTGATGATCAGGCCGGGGATGAAGAACGGCGACATCCGCGACGGTCCGCGCTCGAGGAGTTTCTTGTGCATTTCCTCGATGAGCGGAAGTCCGCCGATGCCCGAGCCGATGATGACACCGGTGCGATCGGGATCGCCGGCCTTTGGATCGAACTTCGCGTCGTCAACGGCCATCTGCGCCGCGGCGACGGCGTAGTGGATGAAGGTGTCGGACTTCTTGACCTCTTTTTTCTCGATCCACTGCTCGGGAACGAAGCCCTGCACTTCCCCAGCGATCTGACAGGCATACGCGCTCGCATCGAAACGCGTGATGCGTCCGATGCCGGAGCGTCCTGCGATCAATCCCTGCCAGGTGACGTCGTTGCCGACGCCGAGGGGCGAGATCATGCCGATGCCGGTCACCACTACGCGACGTTTGGTCATAGACAAAAAAGTGCTGCGTACAAAAAAAGTGCTGAGTGCTGAGTGCCGGGTGCTGCGTGATGAGACTCAGCACTCGGCACCTGGCACCCAGCACCGCGCGCCTGGAGCGCGCGTCCTGACTACTGTGCCTTCGCGCGCTTGTCGATGTACTCGACGGCGTCCTTCACTTTGCGGATCTTCTCCGCCTCGTCGTCGGAGATCTCGACGCCGAACTCCTCTTCGAACGCCATGATCAGCTCGACGGTGTCGAGCGAATCCGCGCCGAGGTCCTCCACGAACGATGCTTCCGGGGTCACCTCTTCGGCGTCGACGCCCAGCTGCTCGACGATGATGGATTTGACCCTCTCCTCAACTCCAGCCATTGGCTACCCTCCTCGTGTTTTCCGGGGCAGGAAATGCAGATCGCGTTTTAGCACACGATGAGCGAGCGTGCCAGTAGGAGCAGCCGCAGAGGCGCGAAGGCGCAGGGGCGCAAAGGCGCATGGGCTCAGAGAAGCTGTGAGCCCATGCGCCTCTGAGCCTTTGCGCCTAGTCCGATATAGTTGCCCCTCGTGAGCAAAAAAACCTTTTCCTACGAGGACGCGGTCGCGCTTCTTCCTCGCGTGCAGCGCGAGACCGCGGCTGCCGTCGATCGCGTGAATGAGCTTCCTGATGATGACGCTGAAGCGCAGGAGCTCGTGGTGATGGAGTGGGCGGAGTCGATCCTCGGGCTCGGCGTCGAGGTGAAGGGACTGTGGCTCGTGGACTTCGACAACGGCGGCGGCTACTACTGCTGGCGCTATCCCGAGCCGGCGCTCGAGTATTTTCATGGATACGAAGAGGGGTTCGGCGGGCGCGTGAAGTTGAATTAGCGCGACGTCGCGTTCGAAATCTCGATCGGCACTTCCGACGTGTCGCTCTTCAACAGAGATCTGCGGATCACTTCCACGCGGTCGCGCGCTTCGCGCTCTTTCTCTTCGAAGCGCTTGGCGAGCCAGTCGTGGCCGCGGGTGCGCTCGGTTTTGGCGAGGCGGTGGGAGAGGCGTGCGCTTTCTTCGAGCGTTTTCGCCGCGGTCCACAGCGCTTCTTCGAGCACCTCGGACTGTGCGCCGAGCATCGTCTCCGGCGAGAACGCGTGGCCGACGCGGCAGCGGTAGCGCGTGTATTCGCCGTCGGCGATTTCCCACAGCACGCCTCCGCAGTCGGGGCATGAATAGGGGGAGGGCGCGCCGGGGCGTTGATCTTCCTGCATTGCGTCGGGGTCGAGCTCGGCCATGGAAACCTCCAACAGCATGTCGCGATCGGGCGGCGGCGCCGGATTGACATGACGCGGCTCGTTGACCGTCAGCGTGAGTTGCCGGGCGATGCCGGACAGCGGAAGAACGTAATCGGCGCGGACATGCGCGACCGCGCTCGACGGCATCGCCGGATAGAGGGCATCGCTCGGATCCTGGACGACGGCGATGCCTTTTAGTTTCTTGATCGCCAGCAGTCCGGCCGTGCCGTCGTCGAGCGCGCCGGTCAGGATGACCCCGATGACGTTCGGCCCGAGGACCGCGGCGGCGCTGCGGAACAACACGTCGACGGCCGGGCGGTGGCGGTTCTCGCGCGGTCCGCGCACGGTGCGCAGTTTTCCCTCTCTCGCGACGAGCAAATGCTTGTCCGGAGGCGCGACGTAGATCGTGCCGTTGCGATAGAACTCGCCGTCCACCGCCTCTTTCGCGGGCAGCGCTCCTTCGCGCCGGAGTATGTGCGCGAGGAGACTCGGCGAATCGGGAGGAATATGGAGGACAATACAGATCGGCGCTGGAAAATCAGGGGGAAGCTCGCGAACGAGTGTCATGAGTGCATCGACACCGCCGGCGGATGCCCCGATGACCACCATGCGCTGATTTGACAAGAATTACCTCACGAAGATGGCAAGCAAGAAGACTGCCCGTACACGCAAATCGCACACTAAGCCAAAAGCAGAGGGAAAGCCAGCCAAGCCGGCGACGCGGGTGCCTCCGCCGTTTCCGACGGTCGCCGTGGGCGCCTCGGCCGGCGGGCTGCAGGCCTTCGCCGAATTGATTCGCCACCTTCCCGCGAAGCCCGGATTCGCCATGCTTTTCGTCCTGCACACCAAAACACACGAGAGCCAGCTCGTGGAAGTGCTCGTGCGCTCGACGAAGATGCCGGTGGTATTCGCGGCGAACGGGACGACGATCGAGCGCGATCATATTTACGTGTCGCAGCCGGGCACCGAGGTGGCGGTGCGCGAGGGAAAGCTGCGCGTCGAGAAAAAAAATGTCCCGCTGCCGATCGACCTGCTCTTCAGCACACTCGCCGAGGACCAGCGCGGACAGGCCATCGCCGTCGTCCTCTCCGGCTCCGCATCCGACGGAGCGCTGGGAACGAAGGCCGTGAAAGCCGAAGGCGGCATCACGTTCGCGCAGGACGACAGCGCGCAGTTCGGCAGCATGCCCGGCGCGGCGATCGCCGCCGGCGCGGTCGACTTCGTGATGTCGCCGCGGGACATCGCGCGCGAGCTGGTGCGCATCGCGCGGCACGCCTACATCCTCGATCCTTCCAGCGGCCGGCTCGACGACGAACAGCTCGCAGAAATCTACGGCATCCTGAAAGTCGCGCATGACGTCGACTTCACGCACTACAAGCCTTCGACCATCGAGCGGCGCATCCGCCGGCGCATGGCGCTGCATCGTATCGACGAGCTGAACGACTATCTCCGTCTCCTGCGCGACGACGCCGCCGAAGTCGAGCGTCTCTACGGCGATCTCCTGATCCGCGTCACCGCGTTCTTTCGCGATCCCGAAGTATTTCAGGCGCTGCGCGACAACATCCTCCCGCGGCTGATGCAGGACCGCGTGGATGATTCTCCGATCCGCGTCTGGGTTCCGGGCTGCGCGACCGGCGAAGAGGTCTATTCGCTGGCGATCAGTCTCCTCGAGCTCGTGCACGACCGCAGCTGGACATGTCCGATTCAGATCTTCGGAACCGACATCAGCGATGCGGCCATCGACGCGGCGCGCGCGGGCTTCTATCCCGAGAACATCAGCGCCGACGTTTCGGCCGACCGGCTGCGCCGCTTCTTCGTGCGATCGGAGGGCGGATTTCGCGTGTCCAAATCCGTGCGCGACTGCTGCGTGTTCGCGCGGCAGAATCTCACCAAGGATCCTCCGTTCTCGCACCTCGATCTGATCAGCTGCCGCAACGTGATGATCTATCTCGGCTCGGCCCTGCAGCGCAAAGTGACGGTCATCTTCCACTACGCGCTGCGCCCGAAGGGCTATCTGCTCCTCGGCAGCTCGGAGACGATCGGCAATTTCGCCGACCTCTTCTCCATCGCCGACCGCAAGCACAAGATCTATCAGAAGAAGAGCGGACTGGCGCGGATGCCGGTCGAGTTCGATGCCGCGCCTCCGCGCATGCGCGAAGAGAACGTGCGCACGGTCGAAGAGTCGAGCCATCCCGGCAACGTCTTTCGCGAGGCGGACCGCCTGCTGCTCTCGCGCTTCTCGCCGCCGGGCGTGCTCGTCAGCGACGCGATGGAGATCCTGCAGTTTCGCGGCCGCACGAGCTCCTTTCTCGAGCCCGCGCCCGGCACGGCCAGCTTCAATCTCCTGAAGATGGCGCGCGAGGGACTGCTCTCCGAATTGCGTACGGCGATTCACTCGGCGCGCAAACGCGAAGCCCCTGTCCGGCGCGAAAACGTGCAGATCAAGAACAACGGGCATACGCGGCACGTGAACGTGGAGGTGATCCCGTTCCTCACGCCGGCGCACGACCGCTACTTCGTCGTCCTGTTCGAGGACGCGGTCGTCCCCGAAGAGCCGCCGCAAAAGAAATCACGCCGCAAGGGGGGCGACGAAGAATCGCGCCAGGTGGTCCGTCTCAAGCGCGAGCTGGAGTCGACGCGCGAGTACCTGCAGTCGATCATCGAAGAGCAGGAGGCGATGAACGAGGAGCTCCGCTCGGCGAACGAGGAGATCCAGTCGTCGAACGAGGAGCTGCAGTCGACGAACGAAGAGCTGGACACGGCGAAGGAAGAGCTGCAGTCGTCGAACGAAGAGCTGACGACGCTCAATGAGGAGCTGGAGAATCGCGCGGCGGAGCTGGTCGAGGCCAACAACGATCTGTCCAACCTTCTCGCGTCGATCGACATCCCGATCGTGATGCTCGACAGCGCGTTGCACATCCGCCGCTTCAATCCCGGCGCGCAGCGCGTGCTCAATCTGATCCCGGGCGACGCCGGACGGCCGATCGGCGATCTGAAGATGCCGCTCAATGTGGACGGCTTCGATCAGATGGTCGTCAGCGTGATCGAAAATCTCGAAGTGCGGGAGATGGAAGTGCAGGACCGCAGCGGGCGCTGGTACATGCTGCGGGTGCGGCCGTACAAGACGATGGACAACAAGATCGACGGCGCCGTGTTGACGCTGATCGACATCGATCGGCTCAAGAAGAAGAATTCGTCACTTTAACGCGAACGCGGGGGGGGGGGGGCGGCGAAGCTTGCGCGCGACGTTCTCCAGTTCGTCGCGCATGAAGTCGATCTGCGCGAGCAGCTCTTCCACCTGCTGGCTGAGCTGATGGATCTGCACGCGGCGGTTCTTGACCTTCTGCGAGCGACGCGAAGCGGCGAGCTCGCGCCACAACTGCGTGCGCTGATCCGTCTCGAATGCCGCGATCTTCTTCACGAGCGGATCGACTCCGTTGCCATCGGCCGGATCGTCGTTTTCGAGAAGATCGTTCGGCGTGCGGTCGAGCACTTTGGCGAGCGTGAGAAAGAGTCCGAGCTCGAGGGTCTGCTTGCCGTTCTCGATGCGGGACAGTGTAGCGATGCTGATTTTGGCCTTTTTGGCGACGTCGGCGAGCGAACGTTGCTGCGCCGAGCGTGCCTGGCGGATGTTCTCTCCGATCATAAGCATATTCTAACTCCGCTCTCTCTCATTTTCATCCCTCGTAAGAGAGTGTGCATAAAGTTTGCAAGATACGCAAACCGGCCGCCGCCGCGTTGTCACGAGGCATCCGGGCCGCCTGACGTAACAAGAGGCGGTGGCCGCTTGCTGGTTTCCCCGGTGGCCGGGCGCATCACGTCCGCGGGCGCTCGGCTCACCGGGGTTTTGAATTTTCAGGACAATAAGCCGAATAGGACGAATGAGACGAATAGGACATCTGAGACGTCCTATTCGTCTTATTTGTCTTATTCGTTCTACTCGCAGCAAAGCCGCAACGCGCGCTCGACATCCTGCACTTCGAACGGCTTCCCCACGACCGTGCGCGCGCGTTTCACCTCGGCGCGGCGCGTCAGCTCCAGCGCGGCGGTGATCACCGCGATGCGTGTCAGCATCTCCGGGTTCGTGGCGATCAGATGGCAGAGGATGTCGAGTCCCGACATCTCCGGCAGCAGGAGATCGAGCAGCACCGCGCGGAACTTCGCCGCCTCCAGCAGCACGAACGCGCTCCGGCCGTCCTTCGCCTCCACCGGCCGGTAGCCGTTGCGATGCACGATCGCAACGAGCAGAGACCGAGTTGGTCCGTCGTCCTCGACTACGAGCACGTCACGTCCGTTTTGCATCTGGTGCAAAGTTATAGTTGAGGCTGCAGGCGGTTCGGCGCGGCGGGATCGTGGACGACGCAGTCGAGCACGTTTTCCATCAGCTCACTGATGTCGGCGGGTTTTCGCATCGCGCACCAGATCGGATATTTCTCTCGCGCGTCCTTCAGCAACGCCTCCGGGGCGGCGGAAAGAACGATCACACGCGATAGTAAATCCTGCCGCTCGCGGGAAAAACTTTCCAACAGGTCCGTGCCGTTCATCCGCGGCATGAACAGGTCCATGATGATCGCATCGACCTGCCAGCGGGCGAGCGCCTCTACTGCTTCTTCGCCGTTGCCCGCGGTTTGAACCGTGAGTCCGGCGCGGCACAGCAATGTCTCGAGCAGGACGCGCGTGGCAGCGTCGTCGTCGACGACAAGAACGTCTCGATGCGGCATGTGGTCACCCCGGGAACGATTTGCGTTAGGTGCAAACTCTACATCCATTCTTATTGCACCACAAGCAAATCCTGAATCCGGTACGAGGCGCTCGAAAAGGAATGATACTTTCCTCGCCGCATGACCCTCAAAGCCGTCGCCTTCGATCTCTGGGAAACGCTGATCACCAACGCGCCCGAAGTTTCGGAGCGGCAGAAGAATCTGCGCAACGAGCGGCTCGCCGGCGTGCTGCGCGCGCGCGGACTTCCCTTCGATGCACTGGAGCATGCGCATCACGCGACGTGGAACCGCTGCCAGGAGCTGTATTGGTCGGAAGACCGCGACGTGCCGTGCCGCGTGCAGATCGAGCATCTGCTCGAAGCGCTCGATCTCGATCCCGCTTCATTCGATGAAGAATTGCTCGCGCGGCTCGAACATGCGTATGCGACGGCGGCGATCGACGTATTGCCCGAGGTGCTGCCGGGGGCGCGCGAGACGCTGCGCGAATTGAAGGCGCGCGAGCTGCGCATTGGTCTCATCAGCAACACCGGCCGCACGCCCGGCTACGCCTTGCGCGAGATCCTCGACCGCCTTGGCCTCGCGCAATCGATCGACGTCATGGTGTTCTCGAATGAACACGGCGTGTGCAAGCCGCGGCCGTCGATCTTCGAGGAGCTGCGGCGCGGGCTGGAGGTTGCGTTCGAGGAGATCGTGTTCGTCGGCGACAACCTCTACGTCGACGTGCACGGAGCGCGAGCGTGCGGCATGCGCGGCGTGCACTTTCAACCGGAGACGCGCGGCACCGCGATCGCGCCGCACGTCGATCACGGACTGGAGATCGTTCCCGACGGAATCGTCACGTCCTTGATCGACATCGTTTCGTTTGCCGACCGTTGCATCGGAATTGCTATCCTTCCGACCCGATGACCTCGTCGTCCCGCGCGCGCTTCGTCGCGACTCTCACGCTCCTCTCCTTCGTCCTCTTCACTCCGGCCGCCGGAGCGCAGGCGAAGAAAAAAACAACGCGCAAACGAACGACGACGCGTCGCGCCGCGCCGAAGCCGCCGCCGGGACCGGTCGCCGTCGGCAACACGCTGGAGGAACGGCTCGCGTCGCTCGTCAACGGCAGCGTCGCGCAGAGCTCGGAGACGAGCATTCAGATCGTCGACGTCGACACGGGACGCCTCGTCGCCGAGCGCTCGCCGAACACGCCGCTCGCGCCGGCGTCGAACATGAAGTTGTTCACGACGGCCGCGGCGATCGACACGCTCAAGCCGTCATTCGAAGTCACGACCGCGGTCTACGTGCGCGGCAACATCGACGCGACGGGCACGCTGAACGGCGACGTGAAGGTCGTCGGCCGCGGCGATCCGACGATCGGCGGACGCTTTCACGACGGCGACGCGACCGCCGTGCAGCAGGAGTGGGCCGCCGATCTCAAAGGTGCCGGCATCAAGACGATTCAGGGCAATCTGATTTTCGAGTACGGCTACATGGACACGGAGTACATCCATCCGTCGTGGCCGGTCGATCAGCTCGTGAACTGGTACGAGGCGCCGGTGTCCGCGTTCACGGAACAGGAAGGATGCGTGGAGGTGCGCGTGCTGCCGAGCCGCGCCGGCCAGCAGTGCGTCGTGCAGTTCGAACCGCCGACGAGTTTCCTGAAGCTCGAGAACGCCTGCCGCACCGGCCGCGGACTGCCGTTCATCACCCGCCTGCGCGGGACGAACACGATCGTCGTGCGGGGAGGAGTGCCGTCGCGATCGGGCGCGACCGAGGTGTTCGTCACGATCGAGAACCCGATTCATTACTTCGCGTCGGTGACGAACGAGGCGTTTCAGCGCGCGGGATTGAAGATCGACGGCACGATCGTGCTCACGCCCGCCGACACGCGCACCGACTGGCGAATGGTGTCGAAGCACACCACGCCGCTCAGCATCATCATTTATGTGATCAACAAGAAGAGCCAGAACCATTACGCCGAACAGGTCGTGAAGATCCTCGGCGCGGAAACGAAGAAAGAAGGCTCGTGGCAGGCGGGAACGGCGGCGGTGAAGGAATGGCTCACCGGAAAAGTCGGCGTGCCGCCGAACGAATTCAGTCCGGCCGACGGATCGGGGATGTCGCGCTACAACCGCGCGTCCGCGAACGCATTCGTCGATCTCCTGCGCTATATGTGGAAGAGCCCCTGGCGCGAAGAATTCGTGAGCTCGCTCCCGTACTCCGGCGACCCCGACTCGAAATTCGGCAACCGTTTGAAGCAGGCGCCGTGGGCACGACAGGTCTACGCAAAAACCGGCTACATCGCCGGCGTCATCGGCCTCTCCGGCTACGTCCACGCGCAAAGCGGAAAGGTGTACGCCTTCTCATTCCTCTTCAATCACTATCGAGTGGGCGTGTACGCGGTGTACCGGCTGCAGGATGAGATGTTGAAGGAGATCATTCGCGGAGGGTGATGGCGGATGGCGGATGGCAGATGGCGGATGGCGGCTTCGCTGATGGCCACACCCAGCCCGCCGCCATCCGCGCGAAGCGCCGCCAGCTGCCATCCGGCGAAGCCCGCCATCAGCGCAGCGGAACGTTCCTCTCGCTCGACGGCGTGAACTGCAGCGTGTACACGCCGCTCGCTTTTCTCACCGTCGCCACTGCCTGGAGTCCCGGAAACTTCAGCACGTCTCCGATCAGCTCTCCCTCCGTGTCTCTGACGAAGAGGCGCACGGCTTCGTCGAGATTCTCGCCGGCGCATTGATGAAACTGCACGGCGAGCGGCGTGGCAATCGGCCGGCCGCCCGTATCCGTCAAATGTCGCTCTTCCACGGTGAAACGCATGAGGCCCTCAGACGATCTCTCGCCGAAAGCGACATGCAATTCTGATGCGTGGGCGCAACGTTCTATACTCAAATCGGGGGACGGATATGAGCGACGAGCGCGTGTTGCGAGATGTTCCGGTGATCGGGCGCGTGGACATTCACGAGGTCCAGCGGTTCGACGCGGTCTCGTCGGAACGCTTCGCCGATCCGATTCCGATCGCGCTGACGTTCGACGACGTGCTGCTCAAGCCGGCAAAGTCGGAGCTGCATCCGAATTTCGTCGACGTCTCCACAAGACTCACGCGAGACATCCGACTCAACATTCCGATCGTCTCGGCGGCGATGGACACCGTCACCGAGGCGCGCCTCGCGATCGCGATGGCGCAGCACGGCGGACTCGGCGTCATCCACAAGAACATGCCGGTCGACCGGCAGGCCGAGGAAGTGGATAAGGTGAAACGCAGCGAGGCGGGAATGATCGTCGATCCCGTCACGATGCGGCCGTGGCAGTCGATCAGCGAAGCGCTGCAGGTGATGGAGAAGTACAAGATCTCCGGCGTCCCCGTCACCGACGCCAACGGAAAGCTCGTCGGCATCCTCACCAATCGCGATCTCCGATTCGAAACGCGCTTCGATCTGCCGATCTCCGAGCGGATGACGAAGGACAACCTCATCACCGTGCCGGTCGGAACCACTCTCGACGAGGCGCGCGAGGTGCTGCATCACCATCGCATCGAGAAGCTGCTCGTCGTCGATCAGAACGGCGATCTCAAAGGCCTCATCACCGTCAAAGACATTCAGAAGGCGCGTCGTTATCCGCAGGCCGCGAAAGATCCGTTCGGACGCCTGCGTGTCGCCGCCGCGATCGGCGCGGGCAAAGAAGGAATGGATCGCGCGCGCGCGCTCATCGACGCGAAAGTCGACGTCATCGTCATCGACTCTTCGCACGCGCACTCGACGGGAGTGCTCGACACGATCAGGCAGTTCAAGAAACTCTTCCCCGGCACGCCGCTCATCGCCGGCAACGTCGCGACGTACGAAGGCGCGTACGAGCTGTGCGAGCTCGGCGTCGATGGATTGAAAGTCGGCATCGGACCGGGATCCATTTGCACGACGCGCGTCATCGCCGGAGCCGGCGTGCCGCAGCTCACCGCGATCCTCGACTGCGTGCGCGCGGCGGAAAAGTTCGACGTGCCGGTCATCAGCGACGGCGGCATCAAGTTCTCCGGCGACATCACCAAGGCGCTCGCCGGCGGCGCGAACTGCGTGATGATCGGATCGCTCTTCGCGGGAACGGATGAAGCGCCGGGCGAGACGATTCTCTACCAGGGCCGCACGTTCAAGGCCTATCGCGGCATGGGCTCGATCGGCGCGATGCAGAAGGGATCGGCGGACCGCTACTTCCAGGACCTCACCGACGATGCCGGCAAGCTCGTGCCGGAAGGCATCGAAGGAAAGGTGCCGTACAAAGGATCGATCGGCGCGATGATCCCCCAGCTCGTCGGCGGCCTGCGCAGCGGCATGGGCCTCACCGGCTCGAAGGACATCGAAGACCTCCGCACGAAATCGCAATTCGTCCGCATCACCGCCGCGGGCCTGCGCGAGTCGCACGCGCACGACGTCGTGATCACGAAGGAAGCGCCGAATTACCGGATTGAGAATACGGACTAGGCTCATGGGCTCATGGGCTCATAGGCGCACAGGCTCATAGGGGATCTGCTGTGAGCCCATGCGCCTATGAGCCCGTGAGCCCGCGCGGTTAGAATCCGCGCCCGCGCATGTCCTCCCGCCAGTTTGCACACGACCTCGTCGATCTCCTGTTCGATCACGTCGAACAGATCGAGTCGCGTCCCTCCGTCGAATGGCGTCCGTTCGCCGAACTGCGCGAGCTCGTTCGCATCGACGGCACGCTCTCTGATCCGCTCGAGCTGTCGCGCATGGTCGCGCGTTACGCGAATCAGCTGCATCACCCGATGTACATGGGACATCAGGTGTGTCCGCCGTTCATGGACGCGGCGGCCGCGGATTTTCTGATCTCGGTGATGAATCAGTCGACCGCGGTGTGGGAGATGAGCCCGATCGGGACGGTGATCGAGAAGGAAGTCGTGCGCTGGCTCGCCGATCGCGCCGGCTATCCGGAAAGCGCGGAAGGGACGGCAGTGTCGGGCGGGTCGGCAGCGAACCTGACCGGCTTGCTCGCGGCGCGCGCGCGATTCGACTCGAACGTCGTGATCACGTCCGCGGACGCGCACTACTCGATCGCACGCGCGGCAGCGATCATGGGCGTTCGCGACGTGCGGAAAGTTCCGACCGACGCGCAGCATCGGATGGACGTCGGCGCCCTCGAAGAAATGCTCGCGTCGCTCGACACACCGCCGCTCGCGATCGTCGCGACATGCGGATCGACCGCGACGGGCGCCTTCGATGATCTCGAAGCGATCGCCTCGCTGCGCGATCGTTACAACACCTGGCTGCACGTCGACGCCGCGCACGGCGCATCGGTTCTCTTGAGCGACTCGCTCGCGCATCTCGCGCGCGGACTCGATCGCGCCGACTCGCTCTCCTGGGACCCGCACAAGATGCTCTTTCTTCCTCTGTCCCTCGGCACGATTCTCGTCCGCGACGGCATCTGGCTGCGCCGCGCGTTCCAGGCCGACGCGCCGTATCTGTTCAACAGCGCGGGCGCGTCCGAGAACATCGGCGAGATGACGATCCAGTGCTCCAAGCGCGCCGACGCGATCAAGCTCTGGCTGCTGCTGAAGTCGCGCGGCACGGCGCCGTTCGTCGAGGCGATCGAGCGCGTGACGCGGCTGACGCGCTATCTGTACGAGCGTCTCAACGACAGCGACGACTTCGAGCCGCTGCACGAGCCGCAGCTGAACATCCTCTGCTTCCGCCGCATCGGACTCGACAACGACGCGACGGCGGACCTGCGCGAGCGATTGGTCCGCAGCGGACGCGCCTGGATCACGACGACAATTCTGCGCGACGAGCGCGTGCTGCGCGTGACGATGATGAATCCGCGGACGACGGAGAGCGATGTGGACGGATTGTTGGATGCATTGCGCGATGTGTAGTTGCGCGGTTGCGCAGTCGCGCGGTTCGCTTTTGCCGCGCAACTGCGCGACCGCGTAACCGAGCAACCGAGATGGCACACCTCCGCATTGTTCTCGTCGAGCCGCGCGAGAGCGGCAACGTCGGCGCGGTCGCGCGCGCGGCGAAAAACTTCGGCTTCGACGAGCTGTGGATCGTCGGCGAGCATCCGGAGCTGCTGCCGGTGGCGGGGTGGTGGGCGAGCGGCGCGGATGATCTGCTCGCTCACGCTCGTTTCGCCGCAACGCTCGGCGAAGCGATCGCCGACGCGCACCTCACCGTCGCCACGACGTCGATGCGCGGCCGGACGTCGCCCGTCTCCTTCACGCCGCGCACGCTCGCCGAAAAATTCGCGTCGCTTGCCGATGATCAAACACTCGCGCTCGTGTTCGGCCGCGAAGACAGCGGCCTCACGCGCGAAGAGCTCATGCTTTGCCAGCACACCGCCGCGATTCCGACGAACGAAACGTTTCCGACGATGAACCTCGCGCAGTCCGCGTGCGTCTTCTGCTACGACCTGTCATCGATCGCGCCGCGCGCGCTCGATCGCGAGCTCCCGCCCGCCGAAGTCGTCGAGCGCCTCCACCAGCGCGCGCGCGAGCTCCTGCTCGAAGTCGGCTTCCTCCACGACAACAATCCCGACCGGATCTACGACGATCTGCGCGCGATGGCCGGCCGCGCGGACCTCGACGCGCGCGAGGTGACGATCCTGCTGGGGATCATTCGGCAGATCGAGTGGGCGCTGTCCAAGTGAGTTTTTCCCGCGCGAAGACGTGGGATCTCCGGTTACACCGCAATGCACATTCCGACCGGCGCCGGTTGCAAATGAAAACAGGCCGGTTGCAAATCATTTCGCGCGGCAGAAACGACGATCTCAGGCGCGTTGCGCCGCCTCGAAGCCGCATTCGTGACGTGGCGGCAAGCAGGCCGCAAGGCGGAGCAATCCACGCAGCCGCCCGTGGCGGCTAGCTGCTCGAGTCCGCGCCCGTGCCCAATTCCGCGCCGGGGGCGGGCGGGCTTGTCCCATGGTCGCCGGACAAACATTCCGCGATGATGTCGAGGAACTTGTCGAGATCGAACGGCTTCAGGATCGAGTTGCAGATCGCATGACTCGGGATTTTGTCGACGCCGCGCTTGCCCGCCGCCGTGAAGACGACGATGTGCGGCCGGTCTCCGTCGCGCCCGTTCATCGCGTCGATGAACTCATAGCCGTTGAGCCGCGGCATCATCAAGTCGAGCAGGACGAGATCGAAGGTCCCGTTGTTCGCGAGTTTCTGCAGCCCCACCGCGCCGTCCTCGGCGAGCTCGACGTCGAATTTCATCCGCCGCAAAACGGCCTGCAGCAACACACGAATCGCGAGGTCATCGTCGATGACGAGAATCGTTTTGCCGCTGCCGTCGAGTTTGCTATGCACGGTTGTCGATATAACTGCAGCCGTTACAGGGCTACTGCGAAAGACATACCGGTCTGGAGCATTGCTTCGAACCTACACCAGAGTACGCATTTAGCGGCGCGACGGCAATGAGCAGTCCGGAAAACTTCTCGCCTGGCGCAATTCCCGCGCTGTTTCCCTTCCGCCCCTGGGTCCGGCGGGCCGGCCTCTCGATCGTCCTCACCGCCGGGGCCGTTTCCACCGCCATCGCGCTCGCGCTCGTCCTCTCGCCCTCCGCCCGCTATGGCTGGATCGGCGAGCGCTTCGTCTGGGTCTACATCGGCACGCTCTGGCTCGGCGGTCTCAAAGTCTGGCTCGGCACGCGGCGCCCGATCGCCGAGGTCGCGAGCGAAACGATCACCCTGCGCCCCCTTCATCAATTTCGTACGCGCGTCATTCGGTGGGACGCAATCAGCGGCACCGAACAGATGCTCGGCGGCGACCGGATGATCGTCTACTTCGATACAGCGCGCGGGATGAGATTCGTCGCGCTGAATCTGAATCTCGTGAAAGGACGGCGTGAATTTCTAACGCTCGTGGATTCGCGGTTGCGCGCACTCGGATTCGTGGAAAAAATCGTCGAGCGCTCGCGATATCTTTCGCGGCACGAATGACGGTCAGGCAGAAAATCGAGCAACTCCGCAAAACCCTCGAACACCACTCGCGCCTCTACTATCTCGAGGCCAAGCCGGAGATCAGCGACTTCGAGTTCGACATGCTCCTGCGCGAGCTGCAGGAGCTCGAGGCGAAGCATCCGGAGTTCTTCGACGCGAACTCGCCGACGCAGCGCGTCGGCGGCGCGCCAATCGAGTCGTTTGCCACCTTCATCCACGATCCGCCGATGCTGTCGATCGAGAACGCGTACTCGATCGATGAGCTCCGGGAGTGGGACGAGCGCGTGCGACGCGGACTCGGACAGGACGACGTCGAGTACGAAGCGGAGTTGAAGATCGACGGCGTGTCGATCTCGCTGCTCTACGAGAACGGCAGCCTCGTGCGCGGCGCGACGCGCGGCGATGGCGCACGCGGCGACGACGTCACGCCGAACGTCCGCACCGTCCGCTCGCTGCCGCTTAGACTCGACACGAAGATCAAACGCCTCGAAGTGCGCGGCGAGATCTACATCTCGAAACGCGACTTCGCGAAATACAACGAGTCGCTGGAGGAAGCAGGACTCGAGCCGCACGCGAATCCCCGCAACTCCGCCGCCGGCGCGCTGCGGCAGAAAGATCCGAAGCTCGTCGCGCAGCGCCACCTCCGCACGTATCTCTACCACGTCGTCGCCGTCGACGGCCGCCAGGTCGAGTCGCAGTCGGCCGCGTACGAGCTGCTCGAGAAACTCGGACTGCCGATGAATCCGCAGCGCACGGTCGCGACGTCGCTCGACGATGCGATCGCGTTCATCGAGCAGTGGCACGAGCACCGCCACGATCTCGACTTCGAGATCGACGGCATCGTCGTGAAAGTGAATCGCCGCGAGCTGCAGCTCGAGCTCGGCGCGACGTCGAAGGCTCCGCGCTGGGCGGTCGCGTTCAAGTATCCGCCCGAAGCCGCGCAGACGATCGTGCGCAACATCAACTTGTATGTCGGACGCACCGGCACGGTCACGCCGGTCGCGGAGTTCGATCCGGTGCGCATCGGCGGCACGAAAGTCGTCAACGCGTCGCTGCACAACTTCGACGAGCTCGCGCGCAAAGACGTGCGCATCGGCGACACGATCGTCGTCGAAAAAGGGGGCGACATCATCCCGAAAGTCGTCGACGTGCTGAAGGACAAACGCCCGCGCGGCGCGAAGGCGTTCGCGGTTCCGAAGACGTGTCCGACGTGCGGACAGCCGCTGCACCGCTTCGAAGACGAAGTCGCGATCCGCTGCATCAATCAGGGCTGTCCCGCGATCGTGCTGCAGTCGATCACGCACTTCGCGTCGCGAAAAGCGATGGACATCGAAGGACTCGGATGGCAGACCGTCGACGCGCTGCTGCGCGAAGGACTCGTCACCGACTACGCGTCGATCTACGAGCTGACGGTCGAGAAAGTCGCGGAGCTGGAGCGCAAGGCGGAGAAGTCCGCGTCGAAGCTCGTCGAAAACATCGAGAAGTCGAAGCACAACGAGCTCTCCCGCTTCGTCTTCGCCCTCGGCATCCGCATGGTCGGCGAGCGCGCCGCGAAACTGCTCGCCGATCAGTTCCGATCGATCGACGCGCTGATGAACGCGACCGTCGAAGAGCTCGTGCAGGTGCACGAGGTCGGACCGAAAGTCGCGGAAGCGATCACGTTGTACTTCTCCGTTCCCGCCAACCGCGAGCGCATCGAGAAGATGAAGCGCCTCGGCGTCGCGCCAACGCACATCGCGACGGCCACCGGCGACAAGCTCGCCGGAAAAACCGTCGTCGTCACCGGCACCCTCACGCGCTTCTCGCGCGACGAGATCCACAAACTCATCGAGCGCGAAGGCGGCAAGCCCGCGAGCTCCGTGTCGTCGAAGACGAGCTACGTCGTCGCCGGCGAAGCCGCGGGATCGAAGCTGGAGAAAGCGAAGTCGCTGGGCGTGCCGGTGCTCAGCGAGGACGAGTTTCTGGCGATGGTCAACGTGTCATCCTGAGCCGGCCCACCGCGCGATGCGCAGACCTCGATCGTAATGACCGCCCCTCACCCGGCGCTTCGCGCCACCCTCTCCCCGCATGCGGGGCGAGGGGCAACATGTACGAGCATCGAGATTTGTTGCCCTTCTCCCCGCATGCGGGGAGAAGGTGCCCGAAGGGCGGATGAGGGGCTGTCATTAGAAGCCGCGAAGACGGCGAAGGATCCCCCGCCGACGGAGCGAGCACGTACTTGCGCCGGGGATTCCTCGCCGTCTGCGCGGCTCGGAATGACACGTTCATGTGTTGAGCGCCAAATCCGCAACGTGCTCCGCAAACGACATCGCGCACGTGAACCCGGGCGACACCGCATTGAGAATGTGCAGCGACTTTTCGTCGCGCTCAATCACGAAGTCCATCTCCAGCGCGCGGGTGCGCTTGTCGTATAGCTGCGCGCGCACGCCCGGCGTTCCCCAGCGCGTGTAGTCCTCCACGCGCACGCCGCGCGCGAGAACGCTCGCGCGTTTGACAATGTACCTGCGCGACGTCTTGCGAATTTCTTCGAGCGCCAGCGCGCGCAGTTCCGGATGGGTAGCGAGGAGCAGCGCGCCGTGGAGGATCGACGGGCGCGCGGTCGGACCGATCTTGATCGCGCCGTAGACGGTGATCGTGAAGTGAACGCCGAGGAAGGGGAAGCGCGGATCGGGGACGGGATAGAGATTCGTGCGTAGCGCGCCGCGCGGCTCGTTGGAGTAGAGGTACAAGCCGCGGAACGGGATCATGCGATAGTGCTGCGCGAAGCCGAAGCTGCGCGCGAGAGCGACGGCGCCGAGGCCGGCGGAGTTGATGAGATGACGGGATTGCATCGATGGCATGAACGGAGTCGAGAAGCGGATCTCGATCCCCTCGGCGATCGCGTCGCCCACGAGCGCGTCCATCACTGCACGCGGATCGACTGTCGACGTCGACGGCGACCAGATCGCGCGCTCGTGCACGATCGCGCGCGGCTCGATCTCGTTCGCCTGCTTCGCGTCGATCATCTCGAGTGTGACGCCGTTCGCGCGTCCGCGGCGATAGAGCTCGTCGAGTCGCGGCAGTTCTTCGTCCGACCGTGCGACCACGAGCTTGCCGCAGCGATTGACCGGCAATCCCCGCGCGACGCAGTACTCCGTCATCATCGCGTTGCCGGTGCGCGTGAAGCGCGCCTTGAGCGAGTCGGGTGAGTAGTAGAAGCCGGCGTGCAGCACGCCGCTGTTTCGTCCGCTCGCGTGCATTCCGGCCGCGCGCTCTTTCTCGATCACGATCACGCGCGCACCGCGCTCGCGGCGCTTGATCTCGCGTGCGACGGAGAGGCCGATCACGCCTGCTCCGACGATCAGAAAATCGGCGTACGATTCCGGCATGCCGCTACCGAAATACCTCGACGAGCTGTTTCAGCACATGGCCTGGGCCGACGCTCGCGTGTGGCGCGTCGTGCTGGCTGCCGATCACGACGAGCGGACGCACAAGCTGCTCTTTCATCTGCACGAAGTGCAACACGCGTTCGCCTCCGTCTGGAGCGGCGAGCCGATACTGGCCAGGCGCGACGCGGCCGACTTCGATCTTCGCTCCCTCGCGCAGTGGGCGCGTGAATATCACGAGAGCATCCCGCAGCACCTCGCAAGCGTACGCGAAGAGCAGCTCGACGCGCCGATGGAAGTGACGTGGAGAAAATGGGTCGTGCGCACCATCGGCCGCGAGCCCGTCGCGACGACGTTGGCGGAGACGATGATGCAGGTCTCCCAACACAGCACCTACCACCGCGGCCAGGTCAACGCGCGCTTACGCGAGCGCGGCCTCGAACCGCCGCTCACGGATTACATCGCATGGGCGTGGATGGGGAAGCCGGGGGCGGAGTGGTGAGGGCTTTGTCGTGAGGGGTTTGGCGCGGGTGTCGGCTCGTCGCGAGCAGGGCGCCGTGGCAGGATCGCCCCGGAACGCAGAACGCAGAAGGCAGAAGCCAGAATTTAGAAACCCGCCCCCGAAGGCGACGCGTTAATGGCTCTCGTCGTCGTGGGGTGTGCTTCTCAATTCTGCCCTCTGCCTTCTGCCTTCTGCGTTCCGGGGCGGTGCACGATGATCACGCTATTACCGACGCGCGCCACGAGCCGATAACCCTCCCCGTCACCTCCAAGCATAAACATCCACATTCGCTCTCGCCCTCAACTGCGCGGTCCACTTTTCGATCTCGTCCTGCAGGCGCGTCGAGCGCACTGCGTCGCGCACTTCTTCGCGCACTTGGTCGAGCGGCGGGATCGGGAGTCCGCGATCGCGGCGCTGTTGGGACCACGGGCCGCGGTAGTACTCCTCGATGTCTTCCGGCGTGATGTACACGAGCGGCGCGAAGCGTTCCTGGATGTAGGCCTCGACTTGCAGCTGGCGCTTCGCGAGTGCCTGCAATTCGTCGAGTGTCAGTTCCGTGCGTGCGAGCGCGGCCGTGAACTCGGCCTCCGATGAAAACCTTCGCTTGATCTCTTCGACGCGCGCTTCGATGGTGTCGCGCGGGATGTCCTCGGCGCCGAATCGCTCGACGTCGCGGTAGCGGAGCGCCTGCGCGACGAGCGCGTCGAGCACTTCGCGCCGATGCTCGTCATCGCTCTTCGCGAGCCGCGGAAAGAAGCGGATCTCGACCATCTGCGTGATCTCGCTGACCGTCAGCACCTGCTGATCGACGACCGCGGCGATGCGATCGACCGTCACCGCGGATGCGGGCAGCGCGAGCAGCAGCGCGAGCAGCAGAAGGAGCGGGAACAATTTGCGCATTCGTACTCTCAGCGTATATGCAAAAAATAAACATCGCCATGCTTCTCCTCGGACTCGCGCTTCCCGCAACCGCCGAATGCGTCCCGCATCGCGTCCTCAAGATCGTTACCGTGCACGAGCCCGACAACGAGACTCACACGCTGTACCGCCTCGGGTCCCGCTACGGCCGCATGGAAGCGCAGAACGACAAGGCGCATCTCCTCTTCGTCATCAATGAGCCCGACATCTGGGTCCTCAATCAGACCGACAACACGGGTCAGCACATGGTCGACGATGACGAGAAGCCGGAGTTTCACGCGCCGGTCATCGACACCGAGTCGAAGGTCTGGCGGCAGCTCGAGTTCGGGTGTGAGGAGCCGTTCATGAAGGCGGTCGGCGCGCGCGTCGAACAGCTCGACGGCGGCGTGGTGCAGTACACGCACGAGGCCGAGGGAACGTCGGTCGTGCTGACGGTGGCGAAGGGAAAGCCGCAGCGGATGGAAGTGACGGCGCCGGAGATGAAGTACGCGATCCGCTACGTCGCGTTCGAGATGCTGGACGAGACGTCGGCCGATCGCTTCACGAAGCCGGAGAAGATTGGTTTTGTGGAGGCGAAGCAGGATCAGTAGCGGCCTGCTGCTCGTGGTCTCTCAGCGCGATGTAGGTGACGGCGTCCCACGCGTTGTGAATGCCGACGATCAACAGCAGCAGTGCGCTTCCGCCCGCGCCGAACAGCGCGCCGTGCGTGTGGCGCGTGAGGAAGAACGCCACGAGGAGCAGCGCGAAATACGAGATCCCCGGCAGGACGAAGTGCCACAGCCAGTCTTCGAATACCGGCGTGTAGTCGGCCTGACGGCGCGCATGCCAATGAACTCGGATCAGATACAGGAGTCCCGCCAGGCCGAAAATGCCGAGGCTCGTTGCCGCGGTCGGAATCGATCGCCACGGCGCGCTCACCATGCAGGACAAGATCAGCGTCGCGCCGAAGTGGATGATCGTCGGCGTGCCCCACGCGCGAATCGCGCCGCGCGTGACCGCGCGCGCTTCCGCTCCCAGCACGACCACCACGAACTGCAGGCCGGTCAGTGCGGCGGCGGCGGAGCCGAGGATCACGTAGAACGTTTCCCACGCGGCGAACGGCGGATGTTCCATAAGGCCGTGATCGTAACCTAACCTTCCCGCGCGAGGCCGGTCCATTCGGGTATGCGACGCACACTCTTTCTCTTCGCGCTCCTCTTCACCGCGCTTTGCTGTTTTGCCGGCGAGCGCGACCGCTTCACGTACGTGTTCTCGCGCGGCGGCAAAGGCGACGTCATCCTGTCGCACGGCTCGGTGCAAGCGATGATGCGCATCAAGAATCGCTTCGTCGGCACGTATCTCTATGCACGCCTCGACGGTCGCGAGTATCTGATCCGCGACGCGGCATCGATCGATGACGCGCGCCACGCCGTTGCGCCGCTCGACGCGATCCTCGAAGAGCTCGAGCCGATCCACCAGAAAATGAGGCCGCTCGAGAAACGGGAAGAAGCGATCGACCGCGAGCTCGACGCGCTCACCGATAACGAGAACGACCAAGAAATGACGGCCGAGAAGCGGGACCGCATCCGCGAGCTCGAACGCCAGCAGCACGAAGTCGAACGCGACCTCCGCGTCTACGAGCGCGAGGAAGAGCGCTTCGACCATCGCCAGGATGCGCTGGACAAAGTCTTCGACGAGGAGATTCGGCGGATCGTGGAGCGTGCGGTGCGAACCGGAGTCGCGGAGCGCGTGGACTAGCTTTGTGGTGACCGCTGCCCCCAGCGGTCACAGCGCCGCCTAATGGCGGCGCCAGCGGCGCGATGCGCCGCCGCGACCGCTGAGGGCAGCGGTCGCCACAAACTACTAGGATTGTTGGTGTCCTCTCGGACTGTTACAGTTGCCTGGCGCTCCAAGCGCTCAACTGCTAATGGGAACCGAGCTCGACCCTCGCGCTCGCGAAGTCCTTCGCGAGATTGTCATGCAGCACATCGCCTCCGGCGAGGCGATCAGCTCCCGCACGCTCGCAAAATGCGGGCGCTTCGATCTCTCGCCGGCGAGTCTGCGCAACGTGATGGCCGATCTCGAAGACCTCGGCTATCTGCAACAGCCCCACACGTCCGCGGGCCGCGTTCCCACGGATCGCGGCTATCGATTCTTCATCGATCACCTGATGCGCTCGCGTGCGCTGCCGACGCGCGAGCGTGAAGTCATCGACGATCAGGTCGGACACGCGAATGAGATCGATCAGGTCCTGCAACTCGCGTCGCGTCTGGTCTCGAAGCTGAGCGACCAGGTCGGCGTCGTGTTCATGCCGACGCTGTTGCAGTTCGCCATCCGCTCGATGGATTTCGTCCTCGTCGGCGAGAGCAAGATGATGTGCGTCATCGTCGGCGCGAACGGCGTCGTCGTGAACAAAGTCATCCAGACGCGCTACTCGTTCACGCGCGAGGAGCTGGAAAAAATCAGCCGCTACATCACCGTCGAGTTCTCCGGCTGCACGCTCGAGACGGTCCGCCGCCGCCTGATCCGCATGACTGAAGAAGAGCGCGCCCTGCACGATGAGATGTTGCAGAAGACGATCACGCTCGGCATCGAAGCGGTGAATGACGTCGCGCCGTTCGATCACGAGCTGTACGTCGAAGGCGCCGAGTCGATTCTCAACAAGCCGGAGTTCTCGGACGGGGTCGCGTTGCGCAAGACGTTTCTCGCGCTGCAGGAAAAAGAGCGGCTCATCGATCTCCTCGAGACGTGTTTGTCCGAGGATGGACTGCAGATTCTCATCGGCTCGGAGAGCGACTTCACGCAGGTGCACAACTTCAGTATCGTCGCGCGCCGCTACGGCACGCACGCCGCGCCCCTCGGCATGGTCGGCATCATCGGACCGATGCGGATGGAGTACGCGCGCATGGCACCGCTCGTGGACTACCTCGGCCGCGCGCTGAGCCGCAAGATCGAAGAAGAACAGGAGCATCACAGCTGATGGACGACCAGACCAATCGACCTCCCGACGACGACGCTTACGTCATCGAAGACACCGGAGACTCGGTCGAAGAGATCGAGCGCGAGATGCATGCCGCGGCCGAAGAAGCGGCGGCGGACCTCCAGCCTGTGCCCGCGCCCGCGGAAGCACCGCGCGAGTCGGAGGAGACCGCGCAGCTGCGCGATCGCTATCTGCGCCTTCTTGCCGACTTCGAAAACTTCCGCCGCCGCGGCGAGCGCGAGAAAGCCGACTTCTACAAATACGCGCTGGCGGGCATGCTCAAGGATCTGTTGCCGGTCATCGACAACTTCGACCGCGCGCTCGACCACGCCGAAGAAGGCGACGACTTCCATCGCGGCGTCCTGCTGATCTACAAGCAGCTCTTCGACGTCCTGGAGAAAAACGGCCTTAAGCCGATCGACGAGTCGAGCGTGCCGTTCGATCCCAATATTCACGAAGCGGTCGTGCGCGAAGAAGATCCGTCGGTGCCGTCCCATACCGTGACGGCGATTCTGCAAAAAGGCTACTTCCTCCACGATCGCCTGCTGCGGCCGGCGATGGTGAAGGTGGCGGTGGGTGGGGAAGAGTGAACCCAATGAAGGCAGAAGGCAGAAAGCAGAAGGCAGAAGTAAGAAACCGTCATCCTGAGCCGCGAAGACGGCGAAGGATCTCGAAATTGCAGGCCGTTTCGCATTTCGAGATCCTTCGTCGCGCTTCGCCGACTCAGGATGACGATCTCACTTCTGCCATCTGCCATCCGCCATCTGCCATCGGGTGGGTGGTCGGGTTAACATCGAACGTCCATGGCCAAGATCCTCGGAATTGATCTCGGGACAACGAATTCCTGCGCGTCCGTCGTCGACGTGACGACGCCGCAGGTGATTCCGAACCGGGAGGGGAGCCGCACGACGCCGTCGGTCGTCGGATTCACCGAGGACAACGAGCGGCTGGTCGGGCAGATCGCGAAGCGGCAGGCGATCACGAACCCGTTCAACACGGTCTTCGCGATCAAGCGGCTGATCGGACGCAAGTTCGACTCCGAGGAAGTCGCGCACGCGAAGAGCGTGCTGCCGTACAACATCGTTGCGGCGCGCAACGGCGACGTGAAGGTGCGCATCCGCGATCACGAATACTCACCCGAGGAAATCTCCGCGTTCGTGCTGATGGAGATCAAGGCCTTCGCCGAAGACTTCCTCGGCGAAGAGATCACCGAGGCCATCATCACCGTGCCGGCGTACTTCAATGACTCGCAGCGGCAGGCGACGCGCGACGCCGGAAAGATCGCGGGACTCGAAGTGCTGCGCATCATCAACGAGCCGACCGCCGCCGCGCTCGCGTATGGACTCGACAACAAAGCGAACCAGTTGATCGCCGTCTACGACCTCGGCGGCGGCACGTTCGACATCTCGATCCTCAAGCTCGAAGACGGCTTGTTCGAAGTGCTCTCGACCTCCGGCGACACGTACCTCGGCGGCGAAGACTTCGACAAACGGATTATGGATTACCTCATCGACACGTTCCATCGCCAGACGCAGATCGATCTCAAAGACGATCGCATGGCGCTGCAGCGGCTGAAAGAGGCGGCCGAGCGCGCGAAGTGCGAGCTGTCGATGGAGCAGGAGTCGCGCATCACGCTGCCGTTCATCTCCGCCGACGCGAGCGGTCCGAAACATCTCAACACCGTCCTCGCGCGGCGCGACTTCGAGAAGATGGTCGAAGACCTCATTCAGCGCACCATCGATCCGGTCAACGACGCAATGCGCGCGGCCGGCGTCACCGCGAAGCAGATCGATGAGGTCGTGCTCGTCGGCGGGCAGACGCGCATGCCGAAGGTGATCGAGGCGGTGAAAAAGGTTTTCGGCAAAGAGCCGAACCGCAACATCAATCCCGACGAAGTCGTCGCCATCGGCGCGGCGATCCAAGGCGGCATCCTGCGCGGCGACATCAAGGACATGGTGCTGCTCGACGTCACGCCGCTGTCGCTCGGCATCGAGACGCGCGGCGGACTCTTTCAGAAAATCATCGAGCGCAACGCCACGATCCCGACCAAGAACTCGCTCGTGTTCACGACCGTCGCGGAAAACCAGACGCGCGTCACCGTGCACGTGTTGCAGGGCGAGCGCGAGTTCTCGAACGAGAACAAGTCGCTAGGCAAGTTCGATCTCGTCGGCATTCCACCCGCGCCGCGCGGCGTCCCGCAGATCGAAGTCACGTTCTCGATCGATTCCAACGGCATCGTGAACGTCACCGCGCGCGATCAGGCGACCGGGCAGTCGCAGGGCGTGCAGATCAATCCCGCGGGCGGGCTCTCGAAGGACGAGATCGACCGCATCATCGAAGAAGCGTCGGCGCACCAGCGCACGGACGCGGTGCGGCGCGAGCTGCGCATGTTGCAAAACAAGCTCGAGGGAATGATTTACACCAACGACAAGGTCTTCAAGGAATTCGGCAAGCTGCTCAACGAAGAGGACCGCGACAAAGTGCAGCGCATGCTCACCCGCGCGAAAGAAGCTGTGTCGAGCGAAACGAAACAACAGATCAACGATGCCATATTCGAATTGCAGGCGGCCGCTCGCATCCTGACCAGCGTGATGCTCTACAACCCGATGAAGATGTCGGCGTCGAGCGGCGAGTCCACTACATCCTGAACGCATGGCCACGACAGAAAAACGCGACTACTACGAGGTCCTCGGCCTGCAACGGTCGGCGGCGCTCGACGACATCAAGAAGGCTTACCGCAAGCTCGCGCTGAAGTACCACCCCGACAAAAATCCGGGCGACGCGAGCGCGGAGGAGAAGTTCAAGGAGGCGGCGGAAGCGTACGGCGTGCTCTCCGATGAGGAGAAGCGCGCGCGCTACGACCGCTTCGGACACCAGGGCGCCGGCGGCTTCGGCGGATTCGATCCGAATCAGTTCGCCGACTTCGGCGACATCCTCGGCGACCTGTTCGGCTTCGGCGACATCTTCGGCAATCGCGGCGGACGGCGCGGCGCGCGCGCCGCGCGCGGCAACGATCTCCGCTACGACCTCACGCTCGATTTCATGGAGGCGGCGTTCGGCAAGGACGTCTCGCTCAATGTGCCGCGCGTGGTGTCGTGCGAGACGTGTCACGGGTCAGGCGCGAAACCGGGCACGCAGCCGGTGACGTGCACCGGATGCGGCGGACGCGGACAGATTCGCTACTCGCAGGGATTCTTCGCGGTCTCGCGCACCTGTCCGCAATGCGGCGGCGCGGGAAAAGTGATCCAGGATCCATGCGTCGCGTGCAACGGCGCGGGACGCGTGCGCGAAGAGAAAAAAATCGCGGTGAAGATTCCCGCCGGCGTCGACGATGGCTCCCGTTTGCGCGTCGCCGGAGAAGGGGAGTCCGGATTCAGCGGCGGACCGGCCGGCGATCTGTACGTCTTCATCAGCGTGCGCGAACATCCGAAGTTCACGCGCCGCGACTACGACATCCACGCCGAGCAGACCATCAGCATCACCCAGGCCGCCCTCGGCGGCGAGGTGGAGACCGACACCATCGACGGCGCCGAGCCGCTGAAAATCACTGCCGGCACCCAGCCGAACCAGGTCTACCGCCTGCGCGGCAAAGGCGTCCCCTTCATCGACGGCAACGGCCGCGGCGACCACTACGTCCACGTCGCCGTGAAAATCCCGACGTCGCTCTCGCCCGAACGGCGCGCCCTTCTCGAACAGCTGGCGGTGCTCGACGGCGAGAACCCGCCGTCGGAGAAGAAGATGATGGATAAGGTGAAGGAGTTTTTCTCGTAGCTTTGGAGTGCGGCGGCTAACACCGCCGTTTTGAGCGTATGCGAAAGCGGCAGCGTAGCTGCCGCAGTCCAAAGCTGCTACCATCGAAATCGGTTTCATGGTCCGCGTCCTCTGCGCTTTCCTCGCGATCGTCCTCTTCCTCGGCGGCGTCTCGGCCCTTGTGATCGTGCCACGCGCGCTCTTCCTCATCCCCATCTTCGCCGCCGCCGCGCTCGCGATCGCCGCGATGTCCGGTCCGGCATCGAATGATCTCGCGCGCATCGAAGAACAACTCCGCCGCTTCCGCACCGCGATGTTCACGTGCTTCGCCGCGGCCGTTCTCGGCTTGCGAGGAGGGCGTCCGCTCGCGTTGCTCGCGGTCGCATTGTGGCTCGTCGGGTTCGTGCTGCTGTTCTTCGTCGCGTACTACCGCGCGCAGCGGCGATTGGCCGCCTAAGGAGCGCGGGCGTCTCGCCCGCCTAGAGGAGCGGCGCTTGGCGTGGCGGCGAGATAGAATCACCCGATGACACCCGCTCAAGTCATCTCGTCGGACCCCGAGGTGCAGGGTGGCGCCGTCGTCTTCGCCGGCACTCGAGTGCCGCTCAAGAATTTCATCGACTATCTCGAGGCCGGGGACTCGATCGAGCAGTTTCTCGAGGACTTCCCCTCGGTGACGCGCGAGCAGGCGATTGCAGCGCTCGAGCTTGCAAAAGATGCGCTGGTGACGCTTGCTGGTGCTCATTGACGAATCGTTGCCGAAGCCGATTCGTCGAGAGATGCCCGGCTTCGAGGTGTTCACGGTTCCGCAGCGAGGATGGTCCCGAACGAAGAACGGCGCGCTGCTTCGTCTGGCCGAATCCGCGGGCTTCGACGCATTCCTCACGGCCGATCAGAGCCTGCAGTACCAACAGAACCTCTCGAAATCGAAGCTTCGAATCATTGTCTTCGATGCTCCATCGAATCGAATGGAGCACATCGGTCCGTTGCTGCCACGAGCAATTCAGGCTCTTCGTGAAATGAAACCTGGAGAGCTGCGTATCATCACGCCATGAACTTCGCCCGCTGGCGCCCCCACCCGTGGCACGGCCTCTCGGCCGGCGAAGATGCGCCGCGGGTGGTGAATGTTTTTGTCGAGATCACGCCGTTCGATCTCATCAAGTACGAAGTCGACAAGGCGAGCGGCTATCTGAAAGTCGACCGGCCGCAGCGCACGTCTTCGCAGCCGCCGGCGTTGTACGGGTTCATTCCGCAGACGTATTGCGCGGAGCAGGTGACGCGGCTTTCGCCGGGCGCGGAAAAAGGCGACGGCGATCCGCTCGACATTTGCGTGCTGAGCGAGCGGCCGATCACGAAGTCGGAGGTGTTGATTCCGGCGCGCGTGATCGGCGGGCTGCAGTTGCACGATCGCGGCGAAGCGGACGACAAGATCATCGCGGTGCTGCAGGGGGATTACGTGTGGGGCGGCGCGAAGGACATCGCCGACGTGCCGCAGGTGCTGGTCGAGCGGCTCGAGCATTACTTCTCGACGTACAAGCTCGTGCCGGGCGAGCCGCCGCGCATCCGCGTCGTCGCGCGCTACGGATTCGATCACGCGTCAGCGGTGGTTCAGGCGGCGATGGAAGACTATCGCGCGCATTTCGGCGATGCGTGACTTCATCCTCGAGATCTTCTTCGACGGCAACGACGAAGAATTGATTCAGGCGCGGCTCTTCCTCACGAAGTCGACCGGCAGCACGTCGAGCGACGGAGTGGTCTCCGCGTACTTTGATTCCGCCGAGGATCGCGAGGCGGCGGCGCGGATGCTCGGTGAGTTCGAGTTGCAGAATGTGGAGCGCGAGCGCGTCGACTGGCTCGAGGTCTACCAGCAATCGCTCGAGCCAATCGTGATCGGCGAGCGCTTCATCGTCGCGCCGGACGCTTCGCTCTTCCCGCGCGACAGCGACCGGTTCACGATCGTCATCCCGCAGGAGCAGGCGTTCGGCACCGGCTCGCACGAGACGACGTCGCTCTGCATCGAGATGCTGGAATCGCTCGATCTTCGCGGCAAACACGGTCTCGACGTCGGCTCGGGCAGCGGCATTCTCGCGATCGCGATGCTGCTCCTCGGCGCATCGAACGTCATCGCCTTCGACAACGACGCCGACGCGTACGGCGCGCTGCGCGACAACCGCATGCGCAATCGCGCGGACTACGAGATCTTCATCGGCAGCGTCGAAGCGCTGCGCGGCGGCGCATTCGACATGATCACGATGAACATCATCCCCGAGGTCATCCTGCCGCAGCTTCCGCAGATCGTGTCGCGCATGGCGGACGGCGCGCAGCTGATTCTCAGCGGCATCCTCACGACGCGAAAAAAAGACGTCGTCGACGCGGCGCTCGCACATGGACTCGAGCTCGCGCGCGAGCGCGAGAAAGGGGAGTGGTGGGTGGGCTTGTTCCGGCGCTGATGATGTCGGACCGCATCCGCCGCCTCGGCCTGCAGTTTTCCTGGCGCGCCGCCGCCGCGGGGATCCCGCTTTTCGTGATCTATCTACTCGTTTATTGGGTCACCGCAACGCTGATCTTCCTCATCGTTCCCGATGCCCGCGGACTGCGCTCGATCGCGTTCACCGCGCATGTGCCCGTCTGGCTCATGCTCGTCTTTCTGATCGGGAACGCGGCGTTCGAGGAACTGGCGGTCACGGGCTTCGTCATCGCGTCGCTCGCCGAAAAGGGAGCGGCCATCGCGGTGACGGCGAGCGCGCTTCTGCGTTTCGCGTATCACCTCTATCAGGGTCCGCTCAGTGCGGTGAGCGTCATCCCTCTGGGGTTTTTGTTGGGCGCGCTGTTTTGGCGCGCCCGGAATCTATGGCCGCTGATCGTGGCTCACGCGCTGGCCGACGTCGTCGTGTTCGTGCTGAGCGCGTACCGCGGCTAACGCTGATCCATCGCCACGTAGTCGCGTCGCGCGGCCCCGGTGAAAATCTGCCGCGGGCGCGCGATCTTCTGATCGGGATCGTCCAGCATCTCCTGCCACTGCGCGAGCCAGCCGGACACGCGCGGGATGGCGAAGAGCACCGTGAACATCTCCATCGGAAAGCGGAGCGCCTGATAGATCAGGCCCGAGTAGAAGTCGACGTTCGGGTAGAGCTTGCGCTTGATGAAGTACTCGTCTTCGAGTGCGATGCGCTCGAGCTCCACGGCGATGTCGATCAGCGGGTTCTTGCCCGTCACTTCGAACACGTCGTACGCGACTTTCTTGATCAGCTTCGCGCGCGGGTCGTAGTTCTTGTAGACGCGGTGGCCGAAGCCCATCAGCTTCGTGCCTTCGCCGCTCTTCACGCGCTTGATGAAGTCGGGGATCGCGCTCATCGAGCCGATCTCGTTCAGCATCTTGATGACCGCTTCGTTCGCGCCGCCGTGCAGCGGACCGAAGAGCGCCGCCGCCGCCGCCGCGACCGCTGAATACGGATCGACTTCGGAACTGCCGACCGCGCGCATCGCGTTGGTCGAACAATTCTGTTCGTGATCGGCGTGGAGGATGAACAGCACGTCCAGCGCGTGCTCGAGCACGGGGTTCGGCGTGTACTTCACCTCCGTCATCTTGTACATCATGTTCAGGAAATTGCCGGGGTAGGAGAGGTCATTGTCGGGATACGCGTACGGCATCCCGACCATGCTGCGGTAGTTGAACGCGGCGATGGTGATGACCTTGGCGACGATACGCTCGATCTGTTTCTGCCGTGTCGTCGCGTCGGAGATGTTTTTCGCTTCCGGATAGAACGTGCCGAGGGCGGCCATCGAGGAGATGAAGCGTCCCATCGGATGCGCGTTGTAGCGGAACGAGTCGATGAGATGCCGGAAGTTTTCGTTGAGGATCGTGTGATGCGTGACCGTGTCCACCCAATTCGCGAGCTGTTCTTTTGACGGCAGCTCGCCGTTGAGCAGGAGGTACGCGACTTCGAGATACGTCGCTTTCTCCGCGAGCTGCTCGATCGGATAGCCGCGATATTCGAGGATGCCTTTGTCGCCGTCGATGTAGGTGATGGAGCTGCGGCACGACGCGGTGTTCATGAACGCCGGGTCGTAGGTCATGAGGCCGAAATCGTCTTCCGCGATTTTAATCTGCCGCAGATCGAGTGCCTTGATGGTCCCTTCCTTGATCGGCACGTCGTACGTCTTGCCGGTCCGGTTGTCTGTAATCGTCAGGGTTTCGGGCACCAAGCCACCTCCAGGTTTCAGGGCGCTGTAATCTACTACATCAGGAGAGGCGAGTGTGTCGGTCGGCACGGCGGAGTCCTCCTTCTTGGAACGGGACTCTACGCAGCATCTTCACTCGCAGCGGTGATGATCGTCATAGGTCTGCGAAACGCGCAGCAATGACAGCTGTAGCAACGATCGCAGCGGTCTCGGCGCGCAGGCGGCGCGGACCGAGGCGCTGGAAATGCGCGCCGTGATCGCGCGCCAGCGCGAGCTCACGCTCGCTCCATCCGCCTTCGGGGCCGATGAAGAGGGTGACGCGGTCGCGCGGTTCGACGGTTGAGGGAGAAGCGTCGGCGTCGAACACGATCTTCAAACCGCCTAACGCAATCACATCATCGAACGATGCCGGCGATTCGATCGCCGGAACGACGCTGCGGCCCGATTGCTTCACCGCTTCGAAGAGGATGCGCTCCCATCGCTCGTGCTTGCCCGCGTAGCGTTCCGCGCGCAGCTCGATGCGATCGGTGACGAGCGGGATGATCGCGCGGACGCCGAGCTCAGTCGCCTTCTGCAACACGAGCTCGAATTTCTCCATCTGGATGATCGCCATCGCCAGCGTGATGTTGAGCGACGACTCGCGCGACGCGATTTCGTCGCCGATTTTCAGGACAGCTTGATCGCGCGCGATCGACTCGACGATCGCATGCGCCATCTTTCCGGTGCGATCGAACACCTCCACGGCTTCGCCTTCGCGCAGACGCACGACGCGGATCGAGTGATGGAACTCGTCGCCGCTGACGGTGACGGTCGGCTGAATCGCATCGATGTAAATCCGGTGTCGCATGTGAATAATCGCTCGCGTGCTGCAGCGCCTTCTCGATGCGAAGAATATCGCCTACGTCTTCTCCGGCGGCTCTTCCCGCTGCGCGTTTCAGGTCGGCGTGATCGAGCGGCTGCATGCTCTCGGCGTAAAACCTTCCGTCTGCATCGGCGTTTCCGCCGGATCGTGGAACGCGGCGATCGTCGCCGCGCGGCGCGAGCATCGCGTGCGCTTTTTCTGGAAGTCGTTCATGCGCATGCCGCACGTCGATCTGCGCAATCTCTTCGTCGAGCTGTCGCCGTGGCGCTACGCGCGCATGCATCGGCGCAACTTCGCGCGCTTCATCGGCGACGCGCTCTCATCGCCGGACGCGCTGCCATGCTACGTCTCGCTCACGCGCCTCCGCGATCGCGCGAACGTGATCGTGCCGGTCAGCGACGTCGACGTGCTGATCGCCGCGAATTACCTGCCGCCGTTTTATACGAGCACGCCGCGCATCGACGGCGGGCGTTACGGCGACGGCGGGATCACGAACAACGCGCCGTACGAATTCGCCTTCAGCCTCGGATGCGATGCCGTTATATTGATGACGGTCAAAGGCGAGTCGGAAGGCGGCATTTACAAGAACGCCCTCGACGTCGATCACGAGATCGCTGATCCACGCGTCGTCGTCATCCGTCCGCGTCATCGCCTTCCGTACAGTTTCACCGAGCGCCGCTGGCACAAGCTCGCGGAGCTGATGCGTCTCGGCGACCTGCGCGCGCGTGAAGTACTCCTCGGCGAGCGTCATGTCGAAACGGACATCCGCGCGAACGGCGCGTCGCCGAGCGCGCGGCTCATGCGTCTGTGGCGACTTGTGTCACCGCGCCGCGCACCCGTTCGCGGATCAATGGCAACAGCAGAAGAGCCGGAAGCGCCAGCGCAGCCGTGAGCGCGAAATAGCGCGCGAACCCGAGGTCCGTCGCGAGAAAGCCGCTGATCATCCCGGCGCCGGTGCGCGAGATCGCGAAGACGGCGCTCAGCATCGCGTACTCGGTCGCTGCGTTTTCTTTTTCGCAGACGAACATCAGGAACGAGAGAAACGCGGCGGTTCCGAGTCCATCACAAAACGATTCGATCACCGCGGCGCCGTACATCACCGGCCGGCCGGCATGCGTCGCCGCGGCGTACGCGTAGCCGAAGTTCGAGAGCATCTGCACGAGCCCGAGCCAGAGCAGGCCGCGGAAGATGCCGAAGCGGACGACAAACGCGCCGCCGGCGATCGCGCCGGCGATGATGCACGTGACGCCGAGGGTCGTCATCACGTTGCCGACTTCGGTCACGGTGTAGCCGCGCGAGATCCAGTACGGCGTGACCATCGGCCGCAGCGCGGAGTCGCCGAGGCGGTAGAGAAGGACGACGGCGAGCAGCGGCAGCGACTGCGGGCGCGCGAGCCATTCGAGGAGCGCGCGGACCGGATTCTCGTGACGTTCCATCCCGCCCGCTTCGCGCGGAACGGCGAACAGCGTCGCCCCGAGGATGAGGAACGTGACGAGTGCGGCGATGAGAAACGCGCCGCGCCATTGCATGCGGTCGGCGACGATGGCGAGTCCGCCGCCGGCAACGATGAACGCGACGCGCGCGGCCGTCACGCGGACCGAGTTCACCATCCCGATTCGTTCCGCCGGCGTGATGCGAATCGACAACGCGTCGATTGCGATGTCCTGCGTCGCCGACGCGAACGTCATCACCGTCGCGGCGATCCAGAAGCCCGTGCTCGCGGGCGGCACGAAGCCGAAGGCGGCGAGCGCGAGCGTCAGAGCGGCGAGCGAGCCGAGGATCCACGCGCGATAGGTCGTGATCGCGTCGACGAGCGGGGCCCAGAGCGGCTTCAGCGTCCACGCGAGTCCGACCGTGCTGAGCAGGCCGATGGTGGCGAGCGGGACTTTCGAAACGCTGAGGTAGAGATTCAGCGTGCGGTCGTAAATCCCGAACGGAAATCCCTGATTGAAATAGAGAAGCGCGATCAGTGACGGAAGGTAAAAACGCGACCGATGCGGCGTCAAACTTGCTCATTCTGACATGTGGAGGAGCAACGATGCGAAGAGCAATTGTTTTGAGTTTCGCAGTACTTCTGCTCGCATCCTGCGGCTCGATGGGAAGCGGCGGCCTCGGCGACATCATTCTGGGCAGCCCATCCTCAACGCAGTCGTCGGATGTGCAGGGTTACGTCAACACCATCGACACCCGCAACCAGATCATCGATCTCGACGTCACGTACGTCAACAACCTGCGCCAGAGCGGCAGCGGCACGAACCAGCGCGGGACGATTTACTACGACAGCCGTACGCGCGTGCTGTACAACAACCGCGAGTACAACGTCACCGACCTCGAACGCGGCGATCAGATCAGCGTTCGCGGCGTCAACGACAACGGGCGGTATGTAGCGCAGACGATCGAAGTGACCAGGGATGTGCGGCAGTAGGTTGTTTTAGTGGAGGGGCGGCCGCCCTCGGCCGCCCGCTTCGTTGCGACGCGATCACGATCCTCGACGATCGAGCTGACGAATCCGGCTCCGAGTGAATTCGCGTCTTTCGGATCGTGCGCGAACCGCCGTCGCTTCAGATACTCTTGCACTGTCAGCGTTGCAGTTCACTCTTGATGCCGCGCCTCATCCAACTCCAGCGTCATCTCGATCATCGTGTCGCGAAAACGGAGGCGGTGGAAAAGCGCTTGCGCCGGCGCGTTTTGGGCGGCGGTTCCGAGAATGACGCGCGGCGCGCCGCGCGTACGCAGCCAGTCGATCGCGGCCTTCATCAATTGGGTGGCGACGCCCGACCGCCGGAATCCCTCGGCGATCGCGACGTCGTGAATGAAGCCGGCCGGACCGCGAAGCTCCTTCCACGAGAGCGGCTCCAGGGCGACGTAGACGTAGCCGGCAATCGCGCCGTCCTGTTCCGCGACGAAGATGATGTCGTCCGGCGATTCGAGGACGCCGCGGAGAAACGAGCCGTAGCCGGCCTCCGTGCCCTGGCCCGGCGCGAGGAAACGCTGCGGATCGAACGCGTAATGCGTGCGCATGAGCATGGCGCCGAGGCGTCCGAGAGTTTCAGTGTCGCGCGGCTCTGCTTTGCGGATGAGGAGCGGCATCGGGGCATCGTACGACGATGCCGTCGAGGCTTGATTACGATTTCGCTTCGAGCGCTTTTCTGAAATCGCGCACGGCCTGCGTGAGCGTGTCGCGGTCGAGCATCGACGTGAGGAGTGCGAGATCGAGGTCGGGAAGCACTCGGCTGCGCGGCGCGCGCGCGAATTGCCCGGCAATGAGTACGTAGACTTCGATGGTTCCTTTGCGCCAGAACCAGACTTCTTCGACTCCGAGCTTTTCGTAGATCTGCAATTTGTCGATGCCGCGGCGCGACCATTCGACTTCAATCGCCAGCTGCGGCCGTTCGCGAGACTCCGTTCCGAAGATGTAGCACTCGTCGGCTTCCGCTCCCCGCTTCTTCGGTTTTTCCTTCAGCGTCCAACTGCCGTAAGGCATCATCTCGATGCCACGATCGATGCACCAGACTTCGACGAGACGTCCGATGAGCGACTTGATTTGCTCGTGACCTTTCCCCGGACTCATGATCTCGAGCTCCCCCTCCAAATAGCTGATGCGTGGAGCGGATTTGTCGCCGCGGATCGCGAGCACGCGCTCGTAGTCTTCCCATGTCACGTCATGGAAGACGACGATCTGGTCTGCGTCCGCGTCGTCGTAGTCGCGAAGCGCTGCTGCCTTCGACATGCTCGAAGTATATCGCTCGCTGCTGTGGTCAAATCGATGGGACATGCACGAGCTTTCCATCGCGGTGAGCATCGTCGATGCCGTCTGCGAAGAGCTGCAGCGACGCGGCGATCCGAGACTGATCGCCGTGCACCTGACGATGGGCGCGCTGTCGGGCGTCGTGAAAGAATCGCTGCTCTTCGCCTACGACGCCGCCTGCGAGGGAACACCGCTTGCCGGCACGCAGTTGGTGATCGAAGAGACGCCCGGCGAAGAATTTCTCGTGACGGCGCTGGAGATCGAGGATGAGCGAGACGCGGCTGATTGAAGTTCGCCGGAATGTATTCAAGAAGAACGACCTCCTCGCGCGCGAGCTGCGCGCGCGCTATCGCGACGCCGGCACGCGTGTGATCAGCCTGGTCTCCAGCCCCGGCTCCGGCAAGACCGCGTTTCTCGAGCGCACGCTTACCGAGCTGCGCGGCCGCTTCCGCGTCGCCGCGCTCGTCGGCGATCTCGCCACCGACAACGACGCCGCGCGCCTCGCGCGCACGCAGGTTCCCGTCAAACAGATCACGACCGGAACCGTCTGCCATCTCGACGCGGAGATGGTGCAGGACGCGCTCGAAGAGTGGACGCTCAGCGATCTCGATTTCCTCTTCATCGAGAACGTCGGCAATCTCGTCTGTCCCTCCAGCTACGACCTCGGCGAAAGCCTGCGCGCAGTGCTGATGTCCGTCACCGAAGGCGAAGACAAGCCTCGAAAATATCCGACGATCTTCCACAGCGCGGACGTCGCGATCATCACCAAGATCGATCTCGCGGATGCGGTGGAATTCGATCGCGCCGCCGCGCGCGCGAGCATCGAAGCCGTGCGTCCGGGGATGAAAGTGTTGGAAGTGTCGGCGCGCACCGGAGCGGGGATGCCGGAGTGGCTGGCCGAAATCGAGCGCTGACGACGAGCTAAAAGCGCTCGAAGCGGTACGCCAGCTCCGGCCCGCCTTTTCCTTCGTACGCGAGTTGCGCGACGAGCAACGCGAACGGCTCGGTGTAGCGCGCGATGCGCAGCGGACCGGCGTCGACGGGCTCGAAGCCGGTGTCGCGAATCAATGTTGCCGCGACGCGCTTCGCGCGCTCGTTGTCGCCGCAGTACACGAGACTCGGACGCGTTTTGCGCCTGCGGGCCTCGAACACGTCGAACAGCACTTCGCTCGGCACGGTGTTGAACGCGGCGACGACGTGAGCGCGCGGAACTTTCTTCGCCAGCTTCTCCGAGCCGGATGAAGTGTGAGCGACCACGAGCGCGGTGTCGTCGTCATTCATCGGAAGCGAGCAGCTGACGATCACCTTGCCGCGCAAGTCGCCGGCCTGCTGCAAGACGTCATCGACCCGCGACCAATGCACGGCCAGCAGGATTGCGTCGGCATCGCTCGCCGCTTCCGCGGGTGTTCCCGCGCGCGCATGTTTGCCGGCGTCGCGCGCGAGCTTCTGCAATTTCTTTTGGCTGTGCGAGTAGCTGAAGACGACGTCGTGTCCGGCGCGCGCGAAGATCGTTCCGAGCTTGGCGCCCATCAAACCGGAGCCGAGGATGCCGATGCGCATGCAGCAATGCTATTAGAATTCGACGATGAGCTCCGGACTCTCTGTGGGCTTCCTGCTCGACCGGCAGTGGCATTGGCTCAGGGGCGAAATGGAAACGACGAAGAAGCCGACGCTGCTCGCCCTCGGCCGCATCTTTGCGGAGACGCGGACGCCCTACGCGATCATCGGCGGTGTCGCGTTACAGGTGCATTCGCCGGATCCACGCACCACGATCGACATTGATCTCGCGGTGTTGAGCCGCGAGGTGATTCCGCGGGAGGCGATGACGAGCGCGGGGCTGCGGATGACAGGAACGTTCGAGCATTCGGAGAATTGGGTATCACCCGACGGGACTGCGGTGCAGTTCACGGATGATCCAGCGCTCGGCAACGCCGTGACCTCGGCGGAAGAAGTCGTGCTCGATGAGGTCACGCTGCGCGTGATCAGCGCCGTCGATCTTCTGCACGAAAAGCTACGATCCGGAACCGACCCTGCTCGCCGCCGAACGAAACGTCACCAGGACCTGGTCGATGCCGAAACGCTGCTCGACGCGCATCCTGATCTCGACCGGCATCTGACCGCCGGCGAGCGTGCGCTCATCGAGCGCCTGCCCGATTAACCTCAATGGGAGCCTTCACTGCGCACGCACGCCCCCTCACCCGGCGCTGCGCGCCACCCTCTCCCCGCAAGCGGGGAGAGGGGCAACTTTAAAAGTGCATCGAATTTGTTGCCTTCGCCCCGCTTGCGGGGAGAGGGGCAACTTTAAGAGTGCATTGAATTTGTTGCCCTTCGCCCCGCTTGCGGGGAGAAGGTGGCCGAAGGCCGGATGAGGGGTTGTGCATCCTTAAGTGAAGGCCGTTACCATCAACTCCACTCGCAAACATACTCGCAATGCTCCGCGCCGTTGGCGCGGCATTTCGTCTCCGTCACGCGCACTTGCTTGCCGCCGCAGAGCTCGATCGCTTTGCGGTGCCAGCCGATGACCGTGAGGCAGTCCTGTCGCGAGAACACCGGCGCGTCGTGGGTGCGGAGGATCGCCTTCTTTTCGCTTGCGGCTTCGTAGGTGCGGCGGCCGGTGTCGTAGTACATCTGATAGATCTGCGGGGTGCGGCGGAGGAGGCCGTGCGGGTCGCCGGGGGAGAGGAGCGCTTTGTGCGGTCCGTTGAGGTTCTGGAGGGCGGACTTTTCGCCTATCAGGAGAAAGACGTTCTCGCCCATCCCCATCTCGGCGGCGACGGCCTGATCGAGCCGCTCATTGAGGGCGAACGGATACCAGCCGCCGGTGAGGATCTGCGCGCATGCGCCGCGGTCCTCATCGGAGAGACGCGCGAGCACTCTCTGCACGCCTTCTTCGCCGCGGTTCTCGCGCACGAACGCGAGCCGCGAGAGCAGAGCGCCGCCCTTCACTTTGACCGCTGTCGGATTTCCCACTGCGAGAGAGGATACTACCGGCGACGCGTTCCTACGAAGTGACGATTCGGCTCGACGACCCGTCGCTCGCCGCCGCGCTCGAGCACTTTCCCACGGGCGCGCGCCTCACGCGCAGCGTCTGGTTCAGGCTCCTTTGACCTTTCGCAGCGTTTGCATCCTACGCAAATCTCGGGCAGGCGTTTTGCTTTTCACGGAAAACGTGACTGCAGAGACATAGGAACTTCAGCGCGCTCGTCCAAAACTGGTTTTCGCCGAGGGGAGGCATGAACAAAAAGATCCTGATTACAGGCGGTGCGGGCTTTATCGGATCGCATCTCGCGGATGAGCTGCTGCGCGCGGGCTACGCGGTGCGCGCGCTCGACAACCTCTCGCCGCAGGTGCACGGTGAAAAAGCGAAGCGTCCCGATTATCTCGACGACGACGTCGAATTGATCGCCGGCGACGTGCGCGATCCCGGCATGGTGCGCAAGGCGCTCAGCGGCGTCGACGCGGTCTATCACCTCGCGGCGCTCGTCGGCGTCGGACAAAGCATGTATCAGGTGCAGCGCTATACCGACGTGAACAACGTCGGCACGGCGGTGCTGCTGGAAGCGCTCGTCGAGCAGCCGGTCGAGCGGTTGATCGTCGCGTCGAGCATGAGCCTCTACGGCGAAGGGCTGTATCGCGCGCCGGACGGCCAGTGCGTCGGCGGCGCGTGCCGCACGCTCGATCAATTGAAGGTGCGTGAGTGGGAGTTGCGCGGCGACGGCGGCGAGACGCTGATGCCGGTTCCGACGCCGGAAACGAAGCCGCCGTCGCTCGCATCGGTGTACGCGCTCTCGAAATTCGATCAGGAGCGGCTCTGCCTGATGATCGGCAAGAGCTACAACATCCCGACGGTCGCGCTGCGCTTCTTCAACATCTACGGTCCGCGGCAGGCGCTGTCGAATCCGTACACCGGCGTGCTGGCGATCTTCGCGTCTCGTCTGCTCAACAACAAGCCGCCGCTCATCAACGAGGACGGTCATCAGCGGCGCGACTTCGTCAGCGTGTTCGACGTCGCGCGCGCGTGCCGTCTCGCGCTCGAAGTTCCCGCGGCGGCGGGGCAGGTCTTCAACGTCGGCAGCGGACGCAATTACAGCGTGCGCGAGATCGCGGAGCGCATCGCCGACGCGCTGGGCAAACAGCACATTGTCCCCGAAGTCACGGACAAATACCGCATGGGCGACATCCGCCACTGTTTCGCCGACATCACGCTCGCCCGCGAGCTCCTCGGCTATCACCCGCAGGTGGATCTCGACGAAGGACTCGTCTCGCTCGCGAGCTGGCTCGAAGGACAAGTGGCGATCGATCGCGTGGCCGAGGCGAGTGCGGAGTTGGCGGCGAGAGGGTTGACAGTATGAGCGCGCGACGCGAGAAGTACGTGCTCATCACCGGCGGGTGCGGATTCATCGGAACGAATCTCGCCGACCGGATTCTCACCGGCGGCAGACGCGTGCTCGTATTCGACAACCTCTCGCGCGCCGGAGTCGAGCAGAACCTCGAGTTCCTCACCGCGAAACACGGTGGGCTCATCGAGGTGCAGCTCGGCGACGTCCGCAACTCCACGCTCGTCGCGCGAGTCGTTCGCAACGCGACGGAAGTGTTTCACCTCTCCGCGCAGGTCGCGGTGACGACGAGTCTCGTCGATCCGCGCGAAGACTTCGACATCAACGCGCGCGGCACGTTGAACGTGCTCGAGGCGATCCGCGGGCGGCTCGCTCCGCCGCCGATCGTGTTCACGTCAACGAACAAGGTGTACGGCGCGCTCGACGACGTCCGGCTGCGCGACGAGCCGCAGCGCTACGTCGCGGATCGCGCGATCTCCGAGGAGCGCCCGCTCGACTTTCACAGCCCGTACGGATGCTCGAAAGGCGCAGCCGACCAGTACGTGATCGACTACGCGCGCTCGTTCGGCATCCCCGCGGTCGTGTTCCGGATGAGCTGCATTTACGGGCCGCATCAATTCGGAACCGAAGACCAGGGATGGATCGCGCATTTTCTGATTCGCGCGATCGAAGGCAAGCCGATCACGTTGTACGGCGATGGCCGGCAGGTGCGCGACATCCTCTATGTCGAAGATCTTGTCGACGCGTTTCTGCTCGCGCAAAAAAACGTCGCCGCGATTTCCGGCCGCGCGTTCAACATCGGCGGCGGCCCGTCGAACGCGATCAGTCTCCTCGAGCTGCTCGACATCATCGAGCGGCTGGACGGACAACGTCCGAACGTTTCCTTCGACGACTGGCGCGTCGGCGATCAGCGCTACTACGTCTCCGACACGCGCGCGTACGGCGCCGCGACGGGCTGGCGTGCGCACGTGCCCGCGCGCGACGGCATTCGCCTGCTCTACGAATGGCTGCTGGCGTCGCGCGGACGGAAGCGCGCGGCGCGCTCGATCAAGACGGTGCGGCCGGAGGTTCCGCGGGCCGACGCACGGGTGGCCGCACCATGAGCGTCGCGGCCTCCATTGGGACGATGAGGGCCGCGGTGATCGATACATCCCGGCGAATCGGCATTCGCGGCGAGGTCCGCGCGCCGTCGCCGTCCGCGAATGAAGTGCGCATCGCCGTCGAAGGATGCGGCGTGTGCGCGTCGAGCCTGCCGCTGTGGCAGGGACGTCCGTGGTTTCAATATCCCGCTCCGCCCGGCGCGCCGGGGCACGAAGGGTGGGGCGTGATCGACGCCGCCGGCGAAGGCGTGACGGACCTCTCGGTCGGACAACGCGTGGCCTTCCTCTCGGGCAACGCGTTTGCCGAATTCGATGTCGCGTCCGCCGACGGCGTCGTCGTGCTTCCGCCCGCGCTGCACAATCGATTGTTTCCGGCCGAGGCGATCGGGTGCGCGATGAACGCATTTCGAAGAAGCGACATCCAGCGCGGTCACAGCGTCGCCATCGTCGGCATCGGCTTCCTCGGCGCATTGCTGGTGCGGCTCGCCGTCAACGCCGGCGCGCGCGTCGTCGCGATCTCGCGCCGTCCGTACGCGCTCGCGCTCGCGCGCAGCTTCGGCGCGGAGGAAACGATCTTCATCGATCGCGCCGATCCGCGCGCGCTGCCGCAATTCGATCGCGCGATCGAGGCGATCGGCTCTCAGCAGGCGCTCGATGCTGCCGGTGAGCTCGTGCGCGAAGGAGGGCGGCTGATCATCGCCGGCTATCACCAGGACGGCACGCGCACGGTGAACATGCAGCTCTGGAACTGGAAGGGAATCGACGTCGTCAACGCGCACGAGCGCGACCGCGCGACGTGCGTGCGCGGCATGCGTGAAGCGATCGACGCGGTGGCGAGCGAACGGCTCGACGTCGATCGCTGCCTCACTCCATTTCGGTTCGACAGCATCAGCGACGCGTTTCGCGCGCTCGAGCAACGCCCCGACGGCTTCGTAAAAGCGGTGGTGACCATATGAAGCGACCGCGACTCGGATTTTTGGGCGTCGGCTGGATCGGCCGGCATCGCATGAACGCGATCCTCGAAAGCGGTGAAGCCGACGTCGTGGCGATCGCGGACAACAACGCGTACGTCGCGAGCGACGCGGCGAAGAACGCGCCGAACGCATGCGTGGTGACGTCACTCGATGAGCTGCTCGACTGCGATCTCGACGGTGTCGTGATCGCCACGCCGAGCGCGCTGCATCCCGAGCAGTCGATCGCTGCGCTCGATCGCGGTGTGGCCGTCTTCTGCCAGAAGCCGCTCGGCCGCTCGCAGCTCGAGACGAGCCGCGTGATCGATGCGGCGCGCCGGGCAAATCGTCTCCTCGGCGTCGATCTGTCGTATCGCTTCACGAATGCAATCGACGCGATGCGACGCGAGATCACCTCCGGCCGCGTCGGTCGCGTCTACGCCGCCGATCTCGTGTTTCACAACGCCTACGGTCCCGACAAGCCATGGTTCTACGACGCCGCGGAATCGGGCGGCGGATGTCTGATCGATCTGGGCATTCATCTCGTCGATCTCGCGCTCTGGATGTTCGGAGATGTGCGCGCGTACAACGTTCGCGGACAGTTGTTCGTCAACGGGCGACCGTTCGTGCGCGACGGACGCGCGGTCGAAGACCACGCGATCGCGCACATCGAGCTCGAAGACGGCGCGGTGATTCGCGTGGCCTGCTCGTGGAACTTGTCCGCCGGATGCGACGCGGAGATCGGCGCGACGTTTTACGGAACGCGCGGCGCGGTGGCGATGCGCAACGAGAACGGATCTTTCTACGACTTCACCGCCGAACGATTCGAGAAGACGTCGCGCATCACGCTGGCGTCTCCGCCCGATGCGTGGGGCGGACGCGCGGCCGTCGAGTGGACGCGCCGTCTGGCACGCGACGCGCGCTTCGACGAATCGATCGCGTCGCTCGAAGAAGTCGCGCGCGTGCTCGACTCGATCTACGAACAGAGTGGAGGACAGGCAATCCTGCCTGTCCTGGAGCTGTCGGCATGAGAGTGCTGATGACGGCCGACACGATCGGCGGCGTCTGGACCTACGCGCTCGAGCTCGCGCGCGCGCTCGCACAGGACGACGTCGAGTTCACGATCGCGACGATGGGGGAGCCGGTGACGCGCGATCAGCGTCGCGACATCGCCGCGCTCGACAACGTCGATCTCGTCGAGAGCCGCTTCAAGCTCGAATGGATGGACGAGCCGTGGGAGGACGTCGATCGCGCCGGTGAATGGCTGCTCGATCTGGCGAGCGCGAGCCCGTACGACGTCATTCACCTCAACGGCTACGCCCACGCCGGGCTGCCCTTCACCGCCCCGCGGCTCGTCGTCGCGCATTCATGCGTGTTCTCGTGGTGGCGCGCCGTGCACGGCGACGATCCGCCGCACGAGTGGCGCGAATACTTCGCGCGCGTGCAGCGCGGACTCGCATCCGTCGACCTGCTCGTCGCACCTACGTGGGCGATGCTCGACGCGATCCGCGCGATCTACGGCGTCGATGTTCCGTCGCGCGTGATTCACAACTGCCGTGCCGGATCGTTTGCGCCGCACGCCAACAAGGAACCGTTCGTTCTCAGCGCCGGACGTTTGTGGGACGACGCGAAAAACGTTGCCGCGCTGGTGCGGGTCGCGCCGTCGCTGTCGTGGCCCGTGCGCGTCGCCGGCGAGGCCAAAGAGAAGCACATCGCCAACGTCGCCTCCCTCGGCCGCCTCGACTGCGCGCAGCTCGCCGAGCAGTACGCGTTCGCATCCATTTATTGTCTGCCCGCGCGCTACGAGCCGTTCGGCCTCACCGTCCTCGAGGCCGCGCTCTCGCGCTGCGCGCTCGTCCTCGGCGATATCCCGAGTCTGCGCGAGCTGTGGGACGGCGCCGCAATCTTCGTTCCGAACTATGACGACTCGCTTCGCGACGCGCTGACGCGCCTGATCGAAGACCATCGCCTGCGCGACACGCTTGGCGCCGCGGCGATGCGGCGCGCGCAGGCGTTCACGCCGCGCACGACCGCGCGGCGCTATCTCTCCGCGTATCACGAGCTGATGCGCGAGCCGGCGGAGGCAATCGCATGAAAGTCGTCTTCTTCGTGCAGTCGCTGCTGTCCGATTGGAATCATGGCAACGCGCACTTTCTGCGCGGCGTCGTCACGGAGCTGCTCGGACGCGGACATCGCGTCGATGTCTACGAGCCGCGCGACTCGTGGAGCCTCACGAATCTGCTCGACGACGCCGGCGAAGCGGCGATCGACGCGTTCCGCGCCGCGTATCCCGCATTGCAGCCGCGCCAGTACGATCTCGCTTCACTCGATCTCGATGCCGCGCTCGATCGCGCCGATCTCGTGCTCGTCCACGAATGGAACGCGCACGAGCTGGTCGCGCGCGTCGGCCGTCATCGCGCGAGCGGCGGGCGCTACAAACTCCTCTTTCATGACACCCATCATCGCGCGGTGACGCAGCCGGAGCAGATGTCGCAGTACGACCTGCGCGACTTCGACGGCGTGCTCGCATTCGGCAACACGATCCGCGATCTCTATCTCCAGCGCGGATGGGCCGCGCGCGCATGGACGTGGCATGAGGCCGCGGACGTGCGCGTGTTTCGTCCGTTGCAGCGCGACCCCGAAGGCGATCTCGTCTGGATCGGCAACTGGGGCGATGAGGAGCGCAGCGCGGAGCTGCAGACGTTTCTCATCGAGCCGGTGCGGCAGCTGAAACTGACGGCGGACGTGCACGGCGTCCGCTATCCCTACGACGCGATTCGACTGCTGCGCGCGAACGGGATCGCGTATCGCGGATGGCTGCCGAACTTTCGCGTGCCCGAGGAGTTTGCGCGGCATCGCGTGACCGTGCATGTGCCGCGGCGGCCGTATGTCGAAGCATTGCCCGGCATTCCGACGATTCGCGTGTTCGAGGCGCTCGCGTGCGGCATTCCGCTCGTCTGCGCGCCGTGGGACGACGACGAGCATCTCTTTCGTCCAGGCGTCGACTATCTCGTCGCGAAAGACGGCAAAGAGATGACGCGCCATCTGCACGCGATCCTGTACGAGGAGGACATCGCGCAGTCGCTGCGCGAACACGGACTGCAGACCATCCGCGCGCGGCACACCTGCAGCCATCGCGTCACCGAGCTGCTGCGCATCTACGACGAGCTGCGCGGCAAACGCGCACAAGCAAACATCAGTACACACCTGGAGGCAACATCATGAAGATTGCGTTCTTCGGATCGAGTCTCGTTTCTGCGTACTGGAACGGAGCCGCGACGTACTATCGCGGAATCATTCGCGCGCTGCATCAGCGCGGCCATCGCATCACGTTCTACGAGCCCGATGCGTACGGACGGCAGCAGCATCGCGACATCGAAGAGCCCGAATGGGCGCGCGTGGTCGTCTACAGTGGAGCGGCGGCCGCCGCTCCACTGCTCCTGGACGTAGGCGCGTGTCTCGAGGACGCGCAACATGCGGACGTCATCGTGAAGGCGAGCGGCGTCGGCGTGTTCGATCAATTTCTCGAGCGCGAGGTGCTCGCGCTCGCCGACGGCCGGCGCGTCATCCTCTTCTGGGACGTCGACGCGCCGGCGACGCTCGATCGCATCGCGGAGGATCCCGACGATCCGTTCGCAGCCCTCATTCCGAAATACGACGCCGTGCTGACGTACGGAGGCGGCGATCCGGTCGTCGACGCGTACACGAAGCTCGGCGCGCGGCGTTGCGTACCGATCTACAACGCGCTCGACTGCTCGACGCACTTTCCCGTCGACCGCGATCCGCGCTTCGACGCCGACGTTTCGTTCCTCGGCAATCGTCTTCCCGATCGCGAGCTGCGCGTCGACGAATATTTTTTCCGCGCCGCCGCGTCCGCGCCGCATGGCCGCTTCCTCCTCGGCGGCGCCGGATGGGACGACAAGCCGAAGCCAGGTAACGTGAAGTACGTCGGCCACGTCTTCACCGGCGATCACAACGCGTTCAACTGCACGCCGCGCGCGGTGCTCAACATCTCGCGCGAGAGCATGGCCCGTTACGGATTCTCCCCGGCGACGCGCGTCTTCGAAGCCGCGGGCGCGTCGGCGTGCATCATCACCGACGCCTGGAAAGGCATCGAACAGTTCCTCGATCCCGATGACGAGGTGCTCGTCGCGAACGACGGAGACGAAGTCGCGGAGATCGTGCACGATCTCTCGCCCGAGCGCGCGGCCGCGATCGGGCGCGCCGCGTATCGGCGCGTCATCGCCGAGCACACGTACGACCATCGCGCGGCGGAAGTGGAGCGCGTGCTGGAGCCGTCGCTGTGAAGATCGTCATTCACGGACTCTCGATCACGTCATCGTGGGGCAACGGACACGCGACGACGTATCGCGCGCTCGTGCGCGAGCTGTCGGCGCGCGGACACGAGGTCACCTTCATCGAGCGCGACGTGCCGTGGTACGCGGCGAATCGCGATCTCGACCATCCTCCGTTCTGTGAGACGCATCTCTATTCATCCGTGCCGTCGCTCAAGCGCCGCTTCCGCAGTCTCATTCGCGACGCCGACGCGGTGATCGTCGGATCGTTCGTGCCCGAGGGAGTTGCGGTCGCCGATTGGATCCTCTCGACGGCGCAGGGAGTGACCGCGTTCTACGACATCGATACGCCGGTCACGATGGCGAAGCTCGAGGCCCGCGACTACGAGTATCTCGATCCTTCGCTCATCCCGCGCTTCGATTTCTATCTCTCCTTCACCGGCGGTCCGATCCTCGACGTGATCGAGCAGCGCTATCGCTCGCCGATGGCGCGCCCGCTGTACTGCTGCGTCGATCCGTCGCTTTATTTTCCGGAGGCCGTCGATAACGAATACGACCTCGGCTACCTCGGCACGTACAGCGACGATCGCCAGCCGATGCTGCGCCGCTTGTTGATTCGTCCCGCGCATCGCTGGCGCAAGGGACGCTTCATCGTCGCCGGTCCGCTCTATCCGGAGACCATTCGCTGGCCGCGAAACGTCGCGCGCATCGAGCATCTGCCGCCGGACCGTCATCGCGCGTTTTACAACGCGCAGCGCTTCACGCTGAACATTACGCGCGCGGCGATGGTGAAGGCGGGTTACTCGCCGTCGGTGCGCTTGTTCGAGGCGGCGGCGTGCGGCGTGCCGATCATCAGCGATTCGTGGCCGGGGCTGGAGACGTTCTTCGACATCGGGCGCGAGCTGCTCGTGGCACGCTCGTCGGACGAAGCGCTCGCGTTCGTGCGCGAGCTGGATGAGCGCGAGCGCCATCGCATCGGCATGCGCGCGCGGCGGCGCGTGCTGCGCGATCACACGGCCGCGCATCGGGCCGCGGAGCTGGAGCGCATCATCGTGGAGGTCCGGCGCGGCGATGCGACGGCCGCCTCGAGCGCATAGCGTACGTCGTTTCTTCGCGCGCGCGGGACCCGGCGTGATCGCGGGCGCGGCCGACGACGATCCCTCCGGCATCGCGACGTTCACGATCGCCGGCGCCGTTCTCGGACTGCAGATCCTCTGGACCGCGCTCTTTACCTGGCCGCTGATGGCAGCGGCGCAGATGATGTGCGCGCGCGTCGGCATGATCACCGGCCGCGGCATCATCGGCGCGCTGCGGATGAAGCTTCCGCGCGCGCTCGTGGTCGTCCTCTCGGCCGCGCTCTTTCTCACCAACATGCTCAACATCGGCGCGGACCTCACGGGGATGGGCGAGGCGTCGGAAATGTTGACCGGCATTTCGTCGCGCTGGTTCGTACTCGGATACGGAAGCGCGATCGCGATCGCAACGGTACGGCTGCCGTACGGGAAGCTTGCGCGCATCTTCAAATGGCTCGCGCTCGTGCTCGCGTCGTATATCGTCGCCGCAATCCTGTTGCGTCCAGACTGGGCCGACGTTTTGCGCGAGGCGGTCGTGCCGCGGCTGCCGCCGACGCGCCGCGGATGGATGATCCTCATCGGCCTCATCGGCACGACGTTCAGTCCGTACTTTTTCATGTGGCAGGCGTCGCATGAAGTCGAAGAGAAAAAGCAGGTGCGCAACGAGGACGAGCTGCCAGGCGCGCGCAAGAGCGACGTCTGGTTTCGGGTGCTCGACGTCGGCGTCGGCACGCTGTTCTCGCGCGTGGTGATGTTCTTCATCATCGTCACGGCCGCGCTGACGCTGCATCGAAACGGAGTGGTGATCGAGACGGCACGCCAGGCGGCGGAGGCGCTCGGACCGCTCTCCGGCGCGGCGAAGCTGCTGTTCACGGTCGGACTGCTCGCCGTCGGGTTTCTCGTGATTCCGGTGCTGTCGGGATCCGCGGCGTTCGCATTCGCGGAAGCGATCGGCTGGGAGCAGGGACTCGATCGGAAGCTGCGCAACGCGCGGCAGTTCTACGCGGTGCTGATTCTTTGCACCGCGGGCGGAATGCTGCTCGAGCTCACGCCGATCAAGCCGATGCAGGCACTGTTCTGGAGCGGCGTGATCAACGGCTTTCTCGCGCCGCTCCTGCTCCTCGGCGTGCTGCTCGTCGCGTCCGACGCGAACATCATGCTCGGCCGCGCGAGTCCGAAACTCGAGTGCGCGATCGTCGCCGCGTCGATCGTTGCGATGTTCGCGTGCATGGCGATGCTGGTGATCGGATGATCGTCTACGGCGATTCCATGCGCACGTGGACGCTCGCGGAGTTCCGCGCGCTCACCGATCCGTTGTCGAAGTTGATCGCTGCGGGCGAAGTCGCGCAGGCGCTCGCCGACGCGCGTGGATCGCATTACCCGGCACTCGATGACTTGCTGCTGCGCGGCGTCGAGTGCGATCTGCCGGCGTCGATCGAAGTCAAAGAACCGGAGGGCTACGCGTTCTACGCGGTCGATCCGCAACTGTATGCAGACGCTGCACACTCGGTTCGTGACTTGGCGAACGAATGGACGGTCGTCGGCATCCGCAGCATCGGCACGAGCCTCGGCGCCGTCGTCGCATCGGCGCTTCCGAACGCGCGCTTCGTGACGGTGCGTCCGACCGGACATCCGTTCGCCCGCGAGCTGCGTCCGTCGCCGTACGAAGAGAGCGTGTTGCGCGCGGGGCGCGGCTTCTATGCGATCGTCGACGAAGGACCGGGACTCTCCGGCAGCTCGTTCGCGTGCGTCGCGTCGTGGCTCGAGCAGCACGGCGTGACGCGTGACCGCATCGTGTTCTTTCCGAGTCACGAGGGCGAGCCGGGCGCGATGGCGTCCGACGACACGCGCGTGTTGTGGCACACGACGCGACGCGTGCACGTGCCGTTCGAACTGCCGCGCGGCGTCGAAGACATGAGCGCGGGGAAATGGCGTGCGGCCGTCCATCGATGGCCGGGCGTTCACGTGCAGCAGGAGCGCCGCAAGTATCGCGACGGCGAGCTGCTCGTGAAATTCGAAGGATTCGGATTGCGCGGCGATGAGATGTTCGAGCGCGCATCGCAACTCGCGGCGTTCACGCCTCCTGTCATCTCGATCGATCGCGGCTTCATCGTGTCGCAGTGGGTCGACGCAAAGCGCGGCGATCTCTTCGACGCCGTCGTTCGCTACCTCACGTTCCGCGAGAAACACTGGCCCGCGCCCAAACGGGGCGCGAGCGCGAGAGCGCTCGCGGAGATGGCCGCGTTCAACGCGAGAGTCGATCTCGAACCGTTCGTCGATGAAGTCGACGACGATGCGCAGCCGATCGTCACCGACAACAAACTGCACGCGTGGGAGTGGCTCGGCACGCTCAAGACCGACGCGATCGATCATCACGCGTCGCACGATCTCGTCGGCTGTCAGGACCTCGGATGGGACCTCGCCGGCGCCATCATCGAGCTCGGGTTCGAGGAAGAGCGGCTCTTGCGTGCCATGCAAACGTCGACAGGACGAACGTGGTCGCGCAACGTGATGCACTTCTACAAGTCGGCGTACCGCGCGTTCTGGTACGGCTATTACATGCTCGCCGAGCAGTCGTGCGTCGAGGAAGCGCCGCGGCTGCGGCGTGAAGCGCAGCGCTATCGAATCGTGTCATCCTGAGCCGCGGAGACGGCGAAGGATCCCCCGCCTACGGAGCGAGTACGTTTTCCGCCGGGGATTCCTCGCCGTCTTCGCGGCTCGGAATGACACCTTGGTTTTCCCAGTGCGCACTGAAGGACAGCACGTCGTTCAACGTCGCGTCGAAGTCGCCGCGAAAACAGACCGCGCGATCGTCGACGAACACGTGTGCGGCCGGTTTGCGGTCCGTCACTTCGTCGACGTACTGCAGCAAGTCGTGCTCAACGAGCCAGCGCTTCGCGTCGTCAGCGAAGCGGGTCGTGAAAATCACGACGCGGAAGCCGTGCTCGCGCAGCGACCCGAGAAACTCGGCTGCGCCTTCGCGCGGCGGGTCCCAATGCTCCGGCCCCTGCCATCCGCCATACGCGTCGAGAACCCCGTTGAGATCGACGCAGACAATGAGTTTGTCATCCCGAGCGGAGCGAGGGACCTGGGCGGGCGGAAGGCATGATGACCGAGCCACCACCCGAGCCCCAGATCCCTCGCTCACGCTCGGGATGACAGGATCGTGGTCACGCATATCCTGGGCGGGCGGAAGGCATGATGACCGTGCCACCACCCGAGCCCCAGATCCCTCGCTCACGCTCGGGATGACAGGATCATGGTCACGCATATCTCCTCGTCATGCGCGCGCAAAAGTCCGCGAACTCTTCGACGCGTTGCGGCGGGCTGGTGTGATGCGCGCGCACGCCGCACGACTCCGGCGTGAAGCAGTAGGTGAGCGTCACGTCGAAATCCGCGAGCGCTTTCATCTGTCGATCGAACCACGCGTCCGCGTTCTCGCGATGGCTGTCCGCCCAGCTCAATCCGGTGCGGACGTGTTTCACGCCGAGCTCCTTCATCCACTGCACGGCGGAATCGAGGCGGGGGTCTTCGAAGTGGAACCACTGACAAATGCCGAGAGCGGGCGTGTATTCGTGAAAGCGACGCAGCGCGAGCTTCGGCGCGCCGTCCTCGCGCAACAAGCCCATGTAGAAGTGCCGGTAATACGACGAGCCTTCCGCCTCGCGATGCCGCGTCGTCGCCGGCCACGCGCGCGGCAGGTCGTAGAGGCTGTACCAATGAACGCGATCCGATTTTCCGATCAGCAGCTGCGCGGTGCGCTCGAGTCCGAACTCCTGCACTTCCTCCGCGCCGAACGTCGACACGCCGACTTCGCTGACCCACACGGGATGCCGCGTCACCGCGCGAATCTCATCGAGCTTCGCCGGCCACTCGTGAATCTGCCAGTGATTCCAGTCGAGCGGAAATCCGTGCACGGCGACGACGTCGATTTTCTCGAGCACGCCCTGCCGCTGCATCCGCTCGATGAACGCCGGATCGATCGGCGAGATCCCGCCGAGGACTTGCGTGAGCTCGCGATTTTCCGCACGTACGGCGTCCGAGGCGACGCGCACCATCTCGGAATAGGTCGTCCATTCCGGGTCGAGCTCGAAGTCCCAATGCGAGAGGTTGTTCGGCTCGTTCCACAACATCACGGCTTCGACCGGCAGATGAACACCTCCTCTTCGGGATGATCGACGATCGTGAATCCCGCGCTCCGCAACATCGCCTCGGCGCACGCGCGGTTGGGAATCCACCAGTTCGTCGGATCGTGCGCGTAGCGCTGTTCGATGAAGAACATTTTCGGAAACGCCGGGTCGTCGAACATCGCGCGCTCGTCGAACGGATGGTCTTCGTCGACATGCAGCACGTCGCTGCTTCCGCGCAACATCGTCTGGAAGACGAGCAGCTCGCGGACGACGTCGTGCAAGAGATCGAGCGCGAGCAACGGATGGCGCAGGTGATAGAGCACGCCCATGAACAGCACGACGTCGAACTGTTCGCGCAGCGACGCGACGTCATAGACGGACAGATTGCGAAACTCGACGTCGGCGTGCGCGACGCGCGCGGCGAAGCGCGCCTGCTCGAGATAGCGCTCATCGCTGTCGATGCCGAGAACGCGCGCGGCGCCGCGGCGCTTCATCTCCATCGAATAGAAGCCGGCGTTGCAGCCGATGTCGAGCACCGATTTCCCGGTGAGATCCGCGGGAACGGCGTGCGCGAACTTCTCCCACTTGAAGCGCGGATAGTCGCCGAGAAAATGTTCGGGCGCGGTGTGCACGCCGCGCAAATCGAGATTGTGAAACCAAGGCCCCAGCTTGCGGACCTGGGACTCGATCTCGTGCACGCTCATCTCGCTCATGCCTGCTCTCCGACGACGTGCAGCAGTCGTGCGGGACGGGCGGCGAACTCGGCATGCGTGAATGCGTCGCGCTCGTGCAGGAGATTGATCGCCTCGCGATAGCCGTGAATCGTGCCGACGTCGACGTACGCTTCGCCGCGACGGACGCCGGACGCGCGTCCGCCATTCGCCATCCAGGCGTTGACGAGCGTGCCGAGGTACGGATCGCGCGGCTCGCGCGTACACCAAAGCGTGTGCAGCTCGCGCAACACGCGTCCGCGCAGCTTGAAGGCGCCCCAGATCCAGTTCGAGGATGCGTTGTTCTGCTTGACCTGGATCTCGCTCACGTTCCCGTCGTCGTCGGACACGACCGCGTCGAACAACTGCGGCTGGGTGACGGGAAACAACAGAAACGAGAGATCGCCGTTGCCGAGAAAGCGCAGCCCGTCGGCGGGAAACCAGACCGTGTCCGGCAATCCGACGAGCACCATCTCGTCGTCATGAATCAGCGGTAGCGCGCGAAAAAGCGCGTCGCACAATCCGCCCGCCTGCGGCTGCACGACGTAGCAGATCTCGGCCGCGCCGAAATTGCCGCCGTAATATTCAATGATGTCGGACTTGCCGGGCGCGATCACGAAACAGATGCGCGTCGCGCCGCCGGCGATCATCCGCTCGAGCAGATACTCGCTCACCGCGCGCGGCCGCTCCGTCTCGCCTTCAAAGCGGCTCCCGACCGGCAGCAGCTCTTTCGAAAACGCAAGCGGTTGAATGCGGCTGCCGATTCCGGCGGCCGGGATGATTCCCCACATCAGAGCCTCCGTCGCGCATCAAACATTTCGTACATTCCTCATGATCTCCACCAGCTCCGCCGCGCGGTGATCGGCCGTGTGCTCGCGCAGCACGCGCGCGCGCGCCGCTTCGCCGACCGTGCGCAGTTCGTCGCGCGATCGCGCCAGATGCGCCACCGCTTCCTCGGTGTCGCGCGCGACGAGGATCTCTTCGCCGGGTGTGAAGAATTCGTCGAGTCCCGGCCAGTCGTCGCTGACGATCGGCGCGCCGCACGCGGCGGCCTCGAATAAACGCCCCGAGGGACAGAAGCCGCGGCGCGCCATCGCGCCGCGCGTCACGTTCAGCGTCGCGTCGGACGAACAGTAAAACTTCGGATGATCTCCGGGCGGGACGTGATCGAGATACCAGACGTTCTCGCACCACGGAAAATCCTGCGGATACTTCGAGCCGCCGAGGATGAAACGCGCGTCGGGCAATTGCCGCGCGCTGTCGATGAACAAACGCTCGAGCGCTTCCTGGCGATCGGCGGCGTACGTGCCGAGGTACGAAAAGCGACAACGGTAATGCTCGGATGAATCGACCGGAAAATGCGCGGCGGGATCGACGCTGCCGTACAGCGGAAACGCGGCGCGCGCGCCGAGCGCGCGCAAGTCATCGAGCGCGGGACCGCCGGTGTAACTGAGCACGAGATCGAACGCGCCGAGGTCGGGCCAGAGATACTCGACGGTCTCGCCGCGATCGAGACGATCGAGCGTCACCGGCGTATCGAGGTCGTAGAAGATTTTCAGCGCGGCAGGGGAGTCGAGCATCGCCGTCGTCGCCGCGAATGCATCGGGACAATACGACGTCACGATCGCGGCGTCGGCGTTCGCGAGCTCAGACTGCGCTTCATCGTCGTCCCAGTCGTCATAGAGGGTCAGTTCGAACGCCTCGCTGCCATGCAGATCGCGGTGTTTGCGGTAGTACGGAGCATCGCGCTCGAAGAAGACGACGCGATGTCCGAGCTTCGCGAGCGCCGAGCAGAGGCCGCGCCAGAGCGTCGCGTGGCCGTTGCCCCACGAGGAGCTGATGGTCAGGCCGAAGACGACAATCTTCATCCCGCGCACGATGCGAAGAGCTCCTGCACGTCGTCGCGCAAGCGGATGGAATCGAGGTGGCGGCGCGCGCCCGCGCCGAGACGCGAGAGCGTGTAGGCGAGCTTGCGTTGCGTGTGCTCGCGGCCGTAGTAGTCGGCGAAGCCGGTGCTGTTGAGCGAGAAAAACGAAAGCGCGTCGGCGTCATTGAGGAGCAGGAGATCGGCGTCGCCGGTTGCGCGTCGTTCGTGATGGGCGATCAGGAACGCGACGCGATCACATGTCACGTCATCGATCCCGCAGCGGCGCAGCGCGCCGGCCGCGATGCCGGCGCCGTTCGCGGCGTGGCGGTCTTTGAAGGCCTGATAGTCGACGACGCGATGTTCGATGCGCTCGTCCGCTTCCGATTGCAATCGCTCGATGTCGTGGAAGAGGGCCGCGAGCTGCAGCGCCAGCGACGCGTCGGGCGCGAGGCGCAGCGTCCACTGCCAGGTGTCGAGCGCGTGGTTGTAGTCGGCGCGCACGAGCGGTTTGTCCAGGTCGTGCAGCGCGCGATGTGCGGCGAGCACGGCGTCGAAGCGCGACGTCTGCGAGCAGCGGTTGCGGCGGCGGATGGCGCGCTGGCAGCGGTTCAGGATCTCGATTGCCGCGGACCGCGGCGGATCGTCGTCGACGACGTGCAGGGAGAAATCGGAGCGCGCGTCGGCGGAGTCGAGGGTGTAGTCGAAGGCGTAGACGTCGAACGCGCCATCGCGCCATTCGCGCGCGTGCACCACGACGTCCGGCTCACGCGCCATCCCGATCGTGAAGCAGAGTGACGGAAACTGCGCGGCCAGCTCGCGCATCACCAGCCGGTCGTGCGATGTGATGACGACTTGATCGAGCAAGCGATTCCTCCGCCGCTCGGGCTCTGCAAACCGTGCACCGGCAATTTGCACAAATAGCAAATAAGGACTCGTAAAGGTTGCGTCTTGTGCAAATCAGTGGAATGCGTTTTGCCACGCGATTTTTGCGGAGGCAAAGTCGTGAAACAACCCATTTCAATCCGTCCCCCGGAAGGACGCCTGGGTGTTTTGTTGCCGGGCCTCGGCGCCGTTGCGACGACGTTCATCGCCGGCGTGATGCTGGCGCGGCGCGGCCTCGGGCAGCCGATCGGCTCCCTCACGCAAATGGGCACGATCCGCCTCGGCAAGCGCACCGACGCGGAGTCCCCGCGCATCCACGACTTCCTCGGCCTCGCCTCGCTCGATCAACTCGTGTTCGGCGCGTGGGACATTTTTCCCGACAACGCCTGGGAGTCCGCGTTGCACGCGAACGTCCTCGAGCGCGCGCATCTCGATCCGATCCGCGATGAGCTCGAAGCGATCCGTCCGTTCCCCGGCGTCTTCTTTCCCGAGTACGTGCGTAAGCTCGATGGCACGCACGTGAAGAAAGGCGCGACGAAAGCGGACCTCGTCGAACAGCTGCGCGGCGACATTCGCACGTTCATCCGCGACAACGGATGCGCGCGCGCGGTGGCGGTGTGGTGCGCATCGACCGAGGTGTACGTGTCGGCGAACGGCGTCCATCACACCGTCGAGACATTCGAGAAGGCGCTGCAGCACAACGATCCGACAATCTCGAACTCGCAGATGTACGCGTGGGCGTGCATCAAAGAAGGAGTGCCGTTCGCGAACGGCGCGCCGAACCTCGCGCTCGATTTTCCCGCGGCGTTCGAGCTCGCGCGGCAACACGGCGTGCCGGTCGCGGGAAAAGACTTCAAGACCGGGCAGACGCTGATGAAGACCGTGATCGCGCCGGCGTTGAAGGCGCGCATGCTCGGCGTGCGCGGCTGGTTCTCGACGAACATCCTCGGCAATCGCGACGGCGAAGTGCTCGACGATCCGGGCTCGTTCAAGTCGAAGGAAGTCACGAAGCTCGGCGTGCTCGATTACATCCTGCAGCCGCATCTCCACGCATCGCTGTACGGCGACCTGTTTCACAAAGTGCGCATCGAGTACTACCCGCCGCGCGGCGATGCGAAAGAAGGATGGGACAACATCGACATCTTCGGATGGCTCGGCTATCCGATGCAGATCAAGATCGACTTTCTCTGCCGCGACTCGATCCTCGCCGCGCCGATCGTGCTCGATCTCGCGCTGCTGCTCGACTTCGCACAGCGGGCCGGATTCGCCGGCGTGCAGGAGTGGCTCAGCTTCTATTTCAAATGTCCGATGCACGCGCCGGAGCTCTATCCGGAGCACGACCTCTTCATCCAACTCATGAAACTGAAAAACACGATGCGATGGGCGATGGGCGCCGAGCCGATCACCCACCTCGGGCACGAGTACTACGATTGAGGGGATGATGACTGTGCGAGACGTCGAGCTCGAAACCTCGATGCCGTTGAAAACGGTCGATGACCTGCCGTTCGTCTATCGATACAACCTCCCCACCGCCGCGCAGGAAGTCTTCCGCCGCGCATACAACGAGACGTGGCAGCAAGCCGAGGCGCGCCGCGACCGCGACTGGTACGCGCGAAGACGCGCGATCGACGCGGTGAAAGAACGGTACGAGAAGGATCAGTTCGGGATTTGGAGGTTGCGGGAGTAATCACGCGCTGAACATCGCGCGAAACGCATCCGCTCCGCGCGCGGTAAACACCAGCGCGCGGCTGTCCAACTCGCGCTTCGCCCAGCGGAGCGCGAGGATGCGATCGAGGACTGCGGCGCCTAACGAGCCGCCGAGGTGGTGGCGGCGTTCGCTCCAATCGAGGCAGGTACGGGTGAGGGGGCGGCGGGAGTGCGTGAGCGCACCGAGGTCGATGCCGAAGTTCGCGAAGAACTTTTCATCGTCGAAGAGCTTGCGCGTTTGGAGCTGCTCGTACATCCACACTCCGCGCTCGCCGGCGAGGTGGTCGTAGCAGACGCGCGCGACGCGTAGCGCGGGATCGGTCGGGCCGGTGCGCGGCTGGCGCGCGACGCACGCGAGCTCTTCGAGCGCGGACGCAACGTCGGCGCTGAAGAGGCGGAAGTAGCGGTGGCGTCCCTGCTTCTCGATCGCGATGAGGCGCGCGCCCGTGAGCTTCGAGAGATGCGAGCTCGCGGTCGACGCGCTCACATTCGCTTCGAGCGAGAGCTCGGTCGCGGTGAGCGCCTTGCCGCTCATCAGCGCCGTCAGCATGCGCGCACGCGCGGGGTCGCCGATCAATCGTGCGACGCCGGCGAGATCAGGCATGACGCTTCCACTCCTCCGACACTGCGCGTCCGCGCTCGATGTCGTCGACGACGAGAATCAGGTTGTGATCGTGATCGCTGTACTGCACTTCGATGTTCACGCCGGCGTCGGCCATCCGGCGCGCGATCTTGCCGAGCTGTCCCGGCTCGTCCTGACGCAACTTCTGCACGAGCACGTCGTGCTCGCCGGCGACGCGGATGCCGGCGCGATCGAGCGCTGCTCGCGCCGCCTGCGCATCGTGAAACAGAAAGTGTGCGACCCCGCCGAACACGCCGCCGCCTTCGATGCTGACGCCGGCCTCGCCGAGGGCTTCGCCCATCTCGGCGAGCGCACCGGGACGATGGTCGAGCGCGATCGCGAGATCCTTCACGCGCGCACCTCTGCTTCGTGATGAATCGGGATGCTGACCGAGCTGGCGATGAAACAGAGCTCGTGCGCTTTCTCATGCAGCTCGCGCGCGCGATCGAGCTGCTCGGCGTTCGCGATCGTCACGACCGGATGCAGCGTGACTTGCTCGAAGCGCCCGCCGCCCTTCCCGTCTTCTTTCATGACGCCCGTGGCCTCGTCTTCGTACGACAGCACGCTGATCTTCTCGCGTGCGCAGAGCGCGAGATATGACAGCATGTGACACGACGAGATCGCCGCGACAAAGAGATCCTCCGGATTCCACTTCTCCGCTTCCCCGCGAAACGCGATGTCGGCCGTGCCCTGAATCTCCGGCTTGCCGTCGACGAGCAGCCGGTAGTTGCGTCCGTACACGAAGTACGTCGACGTCCCCTCGCCGCGATTGCCGTCCCAGATCAAACGTTGCTTGTAGTGATGTTCGCCTTTCATGTGGGCATGGTAGCGGGAAACCGGTGGGGATACTTCGACGGGCGTCGAAATGTTGGTCATCGGGGAGCGATCTCCGCCTAACTGTGGTATGTTAGGCCAGTCAGTTCGCACAATTCATTTTCGTTGATAGATCTGCCGGCGATCGTGCGCCGCAGTTACGAGCACCGCGCCCCAGACGTCCAACGACTGGAGGGGGTCGCTCATGCGTGCTCGCACATTCATTCTTTTTTCGGCTTGCCTGTTGATGTCGAACGCGACCTCGCTGCTCGCGCAGTGCGGTGTCCAGATCACCGACATGCGCGTCATCGATCCTCCCACACAAACGTCAGCGAGGATCGAGGTGGACTACTCGTTTGTGGGCCAGGGCGGCACGATCAACATCGAGCGCCTGGACGATTACGCGTATGCCGGGGGAGGCAACTTTGGTCCCGGTACCGGAACAGCCGTGGGCTTTACGGGATACATTTGTATCGCGCCTGGTGCGCATACGTATGGTGCGATCGCCTCGCAGAACTGCGGTGGAACGACATACACCACGGAGCGAACCGTGACACGTGACTACGACCCGCGACCGACAGCCGACGGTCACATCGTCGGGTTCAATCCCGAGAAAACAAACATGACGACGTCGGTGCACTATCGCTTCCCCTATGTTTCGCCGAATTCTTTTAGCGTACGAGTCATCCACGTTTATGTTGACGGTGCCCAATTCAGCGAACGATGGCTCAATGGCGGTGAACCATGGGAAGGCACGGTCGAGCTGACCAATGGAGGCCTCGGGTGCCGCGGCAGCGGCACGCATGAGGTTACCTATGTTGCTTCGGTGAAGCCGTTCGGCAATTCGATTTCTTGCTGGGACAGCCCGCCGGCTGCACCCGACCCGGTCAATATCAAACAGGCCCTGATCACCGGCATCACCCTCGATCCGATCGACGGCGCGGGGAATGTGCACGCCACGATCGGCTATGCCTTCGAAGGCACCGGTGGGCCCGCCTTTCTCGATCGATCCATTTACGCGTATTTCAGCGGCAGCCAAGTATCGGTCACCGGAAACCTCAACTCGCCGAGTGGCACGGTCGAGAGCACGTTTAACGTCGGCTGCCTTCCACCCGGCACCTATCCGTTCATGGCGAAAGCAGTCGCCTGCCAGCGTCCGAGTGACCCGGCGTTTACGGATGAAAAGACGGTGCAACTGTCCACACCGCAGACGTCGGGCGCTATCGATATCAACCGCTTATTCAATCCGCTGACAGAGGATATCCGGCTTGGCGTCGACCATACGCTGCCCACGGGCATCAGTCAGGCGACCAGGACCGTTCGAATTCTGAGCTATGCGGGCGACGACGGCGTGGAACACAACGGAGGTGTGATCAACGGCCCGACGGCGATTAATGTGAGTACACCCACCCATTACGAGTTCGCGTATACGCCACCCGATTGGGTGCGAACGATCACCTTCCAGGCTTCGCTGGACTTCTGTAACGGCCATGTCGACGATGTCACGACGGTCGAATGCCCGAGTGTTTGTAAAATGCCGCAGCCCCCCACGGGTTCATCGCATCCCATCTCCTATGAGGACGGTAATGCTCATTATTCCGACAGCGACCCGTTGCCGCTGCTTCTCGATGCGGTCCGGCTGAATCGCAATTACGATTCCCATCAACGCATCCGCGGTTCCTTCGGGCGGGGGTGGGTATCGATATTCGACAGCCGCCTTTTTGTTCTCGCCGAGGCAACGGGCGATACTATCTCGATGACCGATGAAAATAATGAGTCGTTCGTTTTCATGCGACGAAATGGCGTCTATACGCAAATGTGGCCCAAAGGGCGAACGTCGGCCGGTACGCTCGCTTTCGATGCGATGGCTTCGCTGTACGTGCATCGGCCTGCCGGTGCCGGCACGGCTCGCCTTTATCGGAGCAGCGATGGCCGCTTCGTCGGCTTGAGGGACATCAGCTCCGGCCGCGAAGTGCGGATTACCTATGATGCGAACGGGTTACCGCAGTCCGTCAAAGATTCGTGGACCGATGTCACCTGGAACGTGACGGTGAATGCCGCGACCAAGCGCGTCACGGCGATCGAGACTGCCGGGCTGACATGGCAATATTCTTACGTCAATGACAACCTCATTGGTGTTCTCGCGCCGGGATCCTCAACCTGGCGCACCTATGAATATACGAACGATCGGTTGACCGCTGCAAAAGACGCCCTCGGCAATCTGATCGAAGGCCATACCTATGACGCATATGGCCGGACGATGAGCGAGAGCGGCGCGCGCGACGAAATCGACAGCATCCAATACGGAGCTGCCGGAACGAGCTCTACGCAACTCGTCACGCGCATCACGATGAAATCAGGTGTCGTCTCCGAGTTCACACTCCGGCCGATCGGCGGCTCCTGGCGAACCGTGTCGATTACCGGCGGTTGCAGCGCCTGCGGCTCTCGCGACGGCGTCTTTGCATACGACGTCAAGGGGCACCTGACGCGGGAGCAGAATGCCAGCGGATATATCACGGTGCGCACGTACGATGGAGAACGCATTGTGTCGACGCAGCAGTTTTTGAGGCCGGCGGGGTGTAACCCCGATACCGCGCCGTTGCACTGCATGCTCGATGCGTCGACCTTGCCGGCAGCGTCGCTCGAATCGACGTCCGCGACGATCACGACGTCCTACGAATATCAGGATGCGCACTGGCCCGACAAACCGACGGCGGTTGTCACTCCGAGTGTCGTGCCCGGCGGTACCGTCCGCCGTGAGATCTTTGCATATCACCCGCTCACGGGTGTTGTAATCAGTCACGGCCTCAGCGGATGGACCGAGACGGGACAACAGGGTTCACAACTCGAAGAACACACAACTTCAACGATCTTGTACGGCGACGATCCTTCCAACGGCAATACGTCGAGCCAGCCGGCGTTCACTCCTGGCGGCAACTTCCAGTCATCCTGGCTTACCCTGCCGCAACCCCAATACCTGCGGAAGTCGGTCGACGGTCCACGAAAGGACGTCAGCGACGTGACGTCATTTGTCTATTATCCGGTTCATTCTTCCGTTCCTGCAACCCTGCGGGGCCGGCTGGCCGCCGTGCGCAACGCGGCCGGCCATATCACCCGCTATGAGAGCTACGACATCTTCGGCAACGCGACGCGCATCGTGGATCCAAACGGAGCGGCAACGGAAATGACGTTCGACTCTCTGGGCCGGATGCTCACGTCGACAATCAAGGGCGTGTCGGGCTGTGACACGGCCTATGACGCCCTCTGTGCGACTGATCTCACTACCACGCGAGCATACGATCCGCCGGCCGGTCCATTACAATCGGAACAGCGTCCACTGGGCGGTGTGACGAAATATACGTACGACTCGCGCGGACGCGTTCTCACCATGTCCCGCGGGCCGGCGCTCAATGAACTTCGCGAGCGGATCAAATATGAGTACGATCCCAGCAGCGGCCTGACGAGCGCAGAACGCATCGTCACCGTTTCCGGAGCAACCGAAGTCGAAAAGAAGAACGAGACCTATGGCTATGACGCACTTGCCCAGTTGCAGACGGTGACTCACGCCGACGCAACAGCGATCCATTACGCGTACGATCAGGAAGGACGGCTTTCGAGTGTGCGGGATGAGAATCATGCATCGCCGAATACTACGTACACATACGACCCTGCCGGTCGGGTCGCGACGGTCAAGCAGACGCTTGTCGCTCCCAATATCATTACGACCGCTTACAGCTACGACATTCAAGGCACTCTTAGGACGGTGACCGACCCGAAGGGGAATGTCACAACCTACAATGATGATGACTTCGGCCGTTTGCTGTCGCAGCAAAGCCCTGTTACGGGAACGACAACCTATCTGTATGACGCCGCCTCGAATCTGACGACCTCGCGGGACGCGAACAATGCGACGACGCAGCGCTCCTATGACGCTCTGAATCGTCTGATCACTGCGACCTCCAGCAGCGCGGGGCTGGATTCAGAGACGGTCGAATACTCCTATGATCAAGACTGCGGTTCAGGCAATGGCGTCGGCCGGCTTGCGACCATGACTGATCCTGCAGGGTTGACAAGCTATTGCTATGAGCGCCGCGGGCGGCTCGCCGTCGAGACTCGGGACAATCCATCCAGCGGTTATGCTCCGATCGCAATGACGTATGGTTATGACGCCGACGCGAACCGAAATCGAATCGTTTACCCGGCAGGCCGGATCGCTGAATACGGCTTTGATTTCGCCGACCGGCCGGCGTCGATGACAGTCGATGGGCTGACGATCTTGTCATCGGCAACCTATCTGCCGTTTGGTCCGGCGACTCAACTTGCGTTCGGAAATGGTATGACTAAGACGATGAGTTTCGACAGTCGGTATCGGCCAATCATGGTCCAGCTCGCTGGCGCAACAGGTACGGTTGCACAATACACCTACGCCTCGGATGCGGCCGGAAACATTACCCAGATCCACGACGCGGTGAATGCGGCCTACAATCGCGATTTGATCTACGATGACCTGAACCGGCTGACGGAGGCAAATACCGGAGCCGCTCTCTGGGGGGCCGGAACGTATCAATACGACGAAGCAGGCAATATGACGTCGCTTCACATCGGAAGCCGGACGCTGGCATTTTCGTACGCCGGTACGACGTCGAAGCTCTCAGGCGTCACTGGAACCACCACCGAGAGCGTGAGCTATGACGCTGCAGGCAACGAGCTGTCCTCCATGACTTATAGCGCGCGTAATCTTCTCCAGGGGATTTCGGGCTCAGCCTCCGATCCGGACTCGGTGGAGTTTTTGTATGATGGCCGGGGAGTGCGCATCGGCGCCAGTTGGATTCATTCTTCTCGTTTCGGCTACCTGCGGCTGTCGTCTTATTCGCCTGAACTGAACCTGCTCTGGCAGTCTGATTGGCAGCAGGCTGTCCAGCCCGTGCCGGTCGGCTCGGTTCCTGGCGGGACGGATTATTTCTGGCTGGCCGGCCAGCCGGTTGCGCAGGCGTCGAGCGACAGCCGCATGGAACTGGAAGAATCGCTGCGTTTCACGTTTACAGATCATCTTGGCACCCCAACCCTGCAGACCGATCTTGGAGGCGCAATCGTCTGGCGAGCAGAATATGAGCCGTTCGGCCGCGTCTACGAATATCGCGCTGGTCTCGACGGGGATACGCAGATACTGCGGTTTCCCGGCCAGGAGTCGCTTGGATCACCGTTTCAGGAATCGCTGTTCGAGGATGATACGAAGCCGCGGTACAACATCTTTCGGTGGTACCGGGCGGGGTGGGGGCGGTATACCCAGGCGGATCCGATTGGCGTGCTGGGATCTCTTCGGTTAGATCAGCTGCTAACGCCGTTGTCATCCGCGTTTCTTTCGCGGCTTGGGAGCGATGGGCTTCCGCGAATTGTTGAAAAATTTTCGGGACCATTCTTCCAGCAAGCTCCCGGACTTCCAGCCAATCTCTATGCCTACGTTGACGGCAATCCGACGAGGTACGTTGATCCCATGGGTCTTGAACGCGTGCTCTGCACTGTGTTCAGGGAACACGCGATCCCCATCAATAGTCCCTACGGATCGCTTCCGGGAAACAACTGCAGATTCACGGGTACGTGCGGTGGCGGTCCTTCTGATCAGATATACACGTTCGAAAAGAAAGATCCATTCATCTACCGCTTCAATCCGCCGTGCAAGGAGTGCCCACTTGCGTGCATTTTCGAATGGGAGACGACTGAAGGCATGCTTCTCACTAATCCTCCTCTTTGCTACGGCCAAGTGCCGGTTAATAACCGAGGAGGCTTCACTCCCGGTGGCGGTAGATTCCGCGGGAGAGGTGCATCGGGTGGTTGGTAGCCAATCAGGCGATGCGGCTGGTGTCGCGATATCTTCATGGATCGAGGATGCACCGGAGTTCGTGCTTCGAACACCGACGCGATTGCTGAGCATCGCTGTCTACAGCGAAGACTCACGAGAGCCGATGTGGATCGTCGTGTCCGATCGGTTCGTTCCGGCGAACGGAGAAGTCGTAAGCGGACAAGTACACGAAACAGCCGAAGTGAAAGCTACTGATGATCGAGCGGGCGATGTCACGCGCGAAGCAGGTGTGCTCACGAAAACGTTCACTTATGGCAAGGTTCCTAACGGCTTTCGACAATTAGTCCCAAGTACCGGTCAACCGCCGCGCTTGGGCAGCGGCAGAGGATATGTGTTGAATATCACCGGCGATGAGCAGGTTCGCCTCGCGTTCAAAAGTAAGAACAGCGACAGTTAGATCTCTGGCCGTCCGCCTACCGCGCGAACGGTCGTGTGCGGCCCGTTTGGATACGACGAAGCCTGCGACTTCAGCGATTTTCGAGAGTGGTTCGATCAAAAGTTCAAAGGCGATTCGGCAGCCGACTCCGAAGCGGATCAGAAAGCGAATCGATTTGGACGTTCACAAGCGAAGAAGTATCCGAAGCAGAGCTGCAAAAGTCCTCTTTGGTCCATATCGGCCTAAAGGCTGCCGGAGTAGTACTGAGGATAAAAATGACGGCGTTCCGCTCGAAGCGAACAATCGTTTTACTCGTGACTGCCGCTGTGGTGATCACCTTGCTTGGGCTGTATGTTCGCCGACAGCTTGCAATCGATCGCTGTCTCGTCACGGCGGTCGTTGGGATTACGCGGCGAACAAATGCGATGAATGAAATGATAGTGCGCGTACAATTTGTACGCGCACTATCCCACCGCCCTACCCGCGCGATTTGATCGTGCATCACAAGCCGCCCAAGACGCGGCTATGGCAGACGGCGCGCGTGCTCCCCTATGCTGCGCGCAGCACGTCCCCACGCGCCGAGCGCAACTGCCCCCCGCATAGTTGGTTGTGATCATCACAACCGCGTCGCACCCGCCGCATCACGACGAATTGCATCGCGAGTGCACGTGCATCGCGTTGCGCCGCGCAGGTGGACGCATCGAAATGTGCAACCTTCCGTATCATGGCCTCCCATGCGCCGGAACTGGTCCATTCGCGCGCGGCTCGTCAGCCTCGGCGCGGCGGTGGCGTTGCCGCTGTTGCTGCTGCTCAGCTGGATGTTTGCATTCGAGGTGCGGCGCGAGACGAATGAGGCTCGCGCGATTGCGCTGCGCTCGGCGAGAACGATTGCCGAGCGGATCGCGTCGCAGCACGCGAGCTCGGCGGCGCTGCTGAAGCAGATGGCGCAACGGCCTGCGATTCGGGCCTTCGACGGCAAGACGTGCGACTCGCTGTTTGCGATCGTTGACTTTTTTCCGCAATGGTCGGATCTGCTTTTCTATGACCGCGGGGGAACGCTGGTCTGTTCGGCGCGGCCGATGGGGGAGGATGCGATCGTGTCGCTCGCCGCGCGGCCGTCCGTTGCGGACGATCTGCGCGAGGGACGCTTGCCCACGCGGCAGCCGGTGATCCGCCACGTTCGCGATCACTGGATGTCGATCATCACGGAGCCGGTCGCGGACGGCGGAGGATCGCTGGTCCTGCTTCAGTACATCGACTTCATTCAGACCGAGGCGCCGTTGCCCAACAACGTGGTCACGATTCTCGATCGCGATGGCGTCGTGATCGCGCGTACCGCCGGCGCGCGCGACATCGTGGGACGGCACGCGGCTGATGCCGAGGTGGCGAAACTTGCGTTGAGACGACGGGAGGGGCAGGCGGAGGCGCGTGGTCTCGACGGCGTCTCGCGGCAGTACGGCTTCACGCATGTGCCGTCGCTGCAGTGGACGATTTACGCAGGCGTGCCGACCGCGGATGTGATGGGTGAGGTGCGGCAGATGTATGTTCTCGGCATCGCCGGCGGCGTGCTGATCATCCTCATTCTCACGGTCGCGGCGATGATGCTCTCGCGCGAGATCCAGAAGCCGGTCATCGCGCTCGTCCATGCGGCGGAGTCGGCGGCGCGCGCCGGCTATGGGCGCGCGGAGACGACCGGCGGTCCGAGTGAGATCGCGAGATTGTCGGCGGCGTTCAATGAGATGCTGGAGCGCCGCTCGGCCGCCGAGCAAAATCTGAAAGCGCTGTCGGAACGTTTATTGACCGTGCAGGAAGAGGAGCGCATGCGCGTCGCGCGCGAGATTCACGACGACCTCGGGCAGGCGCTCACTGCATTGAAAATGGATGTGATCGGACTCGTCGAGAAAACCCGGCCGTCGCAGGAATTGCGGCCGATGATCGATCGCATCCTGCGCACGCTCGATTTGACGGTGACGAGCGTGCAGCGAATTTCATCGGAGTTGCGCCCGAGCGTGCTCGACGACCTCGGGTTGTTCGCGGCGATCGAATCGGAGGCGCGCGTGTTCGAAGAGCGCACCGGAATCGAATGCGAGCTGTCGGTGCCGGACGAGTTGCGTGAAGTCGGCAACACGACCTCGGCGGCGATCTATCGGATTTTTCAGGAGGCCTTGACGAACGTCGCGCGGCATTCGAATGCGAGCCGCGTCGAGATTCGCGTGCGCGAGCGTTCGGGTGAGTTGTTCCTCGAGATCCGCGACGACGGACGCGGCATCGTGTCGGAAGAAATCGAAGATCCCGCATCCCTCGGGCTGGCCGGCATTCGGGAGCGCGCGGACATGCTCGGAGGTACGGCGCTCATCGAAGGCATCCCGGGACGCGGCACGATCGTCTCGGTACGGATTCCGCTGGGAGCGCAAGCGTGATCCAGGTTCTGATCGCCGACGATCACGACATCGTTCGCGAGGGCGTGAAGCAGATCGTCTCCGACACGAGCGACATCGTCGTGGGCGGCGAAGCGCGCAGCGGCAGCGAGGCGATCGAGGAGCTTCGCCGCGCGAAGTGGGACGTCATCATCCTCGATCTCAATCTTCCCGATCGTGCGGGCCTCGACGTGCTCGCGCAGATCCGCTCGATCGCACCGCAAACGCCGGTGCTGATCTTCACGATGCACACGCAGGCGTCGTACGCGACGCGCGCGCTGAAGGCCGGCGCGGCGGGATACGTGAGCAAAGACAACGCGCGCGCGCACCTCGTCGCCGCGATTCGCAAGGTCGCGCGCGGCGAGCGATTTCTGACGCCCGATCTCGCGGAGAGCGTCGCCTTCGGCGTCGTCGACGCGAGCGGTGAGAATCTGCACGAGCATCTTTCCGATCGCGAGTTTCAGGTGCTCTGTTTGATCGCGGCCGGAAAACCGCCGCGGCAGATCGCGTCGGAGTTGAATCTCAGCGTACGCACGGTCGGGACGCATCGCGCGCGGCTTCTCGCGAAGATGGGGCTGAAAAACAACGCGCAGCTCGTGCAATACGCGATCGAGCATGGCCTCCTTCCAGAGGGAAAGTAGATGGCAGATGGCAGATGGCGGTCAGAACGCCGGCAGCTAATGCCCCCGGCCTGGTTGCGCGGTTACGCAGTTGGCGCGGTTACGCACACCGATCGTGTGCCGTATGGCAAAGCGGCAGCGTAGCTGCCGCAGTCCAAGGGAACGATGGCCAGCCGCGCAACCGAGCGACCGCGCAACCGAGCAACCGCGTTGCGCCATCCGCCATCTGCCATCCCTCATGTAGGTAAATTACCTACAAGCGAACCAGCGCTTCCACGCTTCCGGCGCAAGCGTTCCGTGACATGATGGCGCGGTCTCTCCCCGTCCTTAATGTCTGACTCCGCGCCGAAGGCGCTGAAAACCATCTTGTTGATCGACGACGACGATCTGATCGCCGGTTCGCTGCGGCAGGTCCTGCAAATGGACGGCTGCGACGTTGACGTCGCGGTCGACGCCTGCTCGGCGGACGCTTTGATGTCGGAGAAGAGCTACGACATCGTGCTCGTCGATCCCTATTTGACAGGCGGCGTGCATCGCGAAGACGGCGATCTCATCGCGCGGATCCGCACGCTGCAGCCGGCCGCGAACCTGGTCGTGCTCACCGGCTACGGATCGCCCGAGCTCGATCGCTCCGCGTCGGACGGGCGCGTTTCGGCGATCCTCACCAAGCCGCAGTCGATCGTATTTCTCAGTCAGTTTCTCGTCGCCGCAGCGAATCCCGCTGCGATGACGCCGCAACCTTCAATCAAAGGACAACCAGCATGAAACGAATCCTTTATTTCCTTCTTCTCGTGTTGATGATTGCATCGACGTTCGGCACTGCCGAGGCGGCGACACGCAAGAAGCAACCGGCGAAACCGGTCACGGTCGATAAGACCAACGAAAGCAGCGAAAGCGGCGAGCGAGACAAAGATCGCCCCAGACGCGGTCCAAACGTGAAGAAGGAAAGGAAGTCCTCGGACACCGACGCCACCAATCCGAAGCCCGGACCGATTCCATTCAATAAGCCGATCGAGCTGAAGTTGACGCGCGGGGCGAGCAAGCGGTTCGACCTCCGTGCATTACCGGCGCGCCGGCCGTCCGTGCGCGATCGGCGCGAGCTGCCGGAACCGGCGCACACGCCCGTCGAGCTCGAGAACACCAACCACATCGAGCTTCCGCCGCCCAGCATTCCGAATGTGCCGCCGACGGCGAATCCGCCGGCGCCGGGGCCGAACGTCGTGTTCGAAGGTCTCGATCGCGAGTTCTGGGGAGCGGGAAGTCCGCCTGACACCACCGGCGACGTCGGACCGACGTACTACATTCAGGCCGTCAACACCTCGGTCGGCATTTACGACAAGGCCGGCGCTCTGCAGACGGCGTTCACCTTCGATACGCTGATGGCGCAGGGCAGCTTCGGCAACCTCTGCGACACCGAGAACTTCGGCGATCCGGTCGTCCTTTACGACTCGTTCGAAGACCGCTGGGTCCTCACCGACTTCGCGTTTCTGACCGACGGTGGCGGTAATCCCCTCGGTCCTGCCTATCAGTGCTTCGCCGTGTCGATGAACGGCAACCCGCTCACCGGCGGCTGGAACTTTTATTCGATCCAGATCTCCGACTTCCTGAACGACTACGAGAAGCTCGCCATCTGGCCGGACGGCATCTACATGTCGGCGAACATGTTCGGCTTCGGCCCCGGCGGGACCTTCCAGACAGCCAGAGCCTGGGCGTTCAACAAGCAGCAGATGTATGCCGGCAGCCCGACCGTGCAGGTCGTGGCGTTCAACATCCCCGGCGGCGATTTCGCGGTCATGCCCAGCAACGCGCGCCTGCAGACCGGCACGCCGCCGCCGGGACGTCCGAACCTCTTCATGTCGACCTGGCAATTCCTGAACGCGGTAACGGTCTACAAGTTCCACGTCGACTGGGATCACCTTGCGCTGTCGACGTTCACCGGCCCGGATGCGCCGATCGCCGCCACGAGCTGGCCGAACGCCGCCGTGGGGAATGCACCGCAGCCCGGCACCGCGACTCTGCTCGACGTCCTGCAGATCCGCGCGATGGTGCAGAACCAGTACACCAACTTCGGAGGTACCGAATCGCTCTGGGTGCCGCATACCGTGCGGCGTGCAAACACCAGCGGCTTTGCTGCCCCGCGCTGGTATCAGGTCGACGTCACCGGCGGCAACGTAAATCCTGCCATTCCCCAGGCAGCAACGTGGGATCCGGACGCCGCGAACGTAAACCACCGCTTCACGCCCAGCCTCGCGCTCGACCGCGCCGGCAACCTGGCGATGGGCTACAGCATCTCCAACGCCACGACGATGTTCCCGTCGATCGCCTATGCCGGCCGCCTGGCCGGAGATTCGGTCAACACGTTCAGCCAGACCGAAACGATGATGTTCACGGGCACGGCATCGCAGACCGGCAGCACACGGTGGGGCGACTACAGCAACATGTCGCTCGATCCCAACGGCTGTACGTTCTGGTACACGAACGAATACGCCAACCCCGCGTCGCAAACGTTCGACAAGCGGTGGAAGACCAAGATCGGCTCATTCCAGTATCCCTCGTGCACTCCGGTCGGTGCCGGCGGCACGCTCAGCGGAACCGTCACCGTCACGCCCGGCGGCACGCCGATCAGCGGCGCGACCATCACCTTCGGCGCGCGCAGCACGACCACGAACGGATCCGGCCTCTACTCGTTCCTGAACATCCCGGCCGGGACGTATCCGTCGATCAGCGCCACCAAGCCCGGATACAGCACCGCCAGCGCATCGAGCATCGTCGTCACCGACGGTGGCACGACGGTGCAGGACTTCGCGCTCACGGTTGCACCGACGAGCGCGTGCCTCACGGACACCACGCAGACCGACTTCCAGACGGGCGTCGGAACCAACGTCGACATCACGACGAGCCCCGGCGACGTGACGCTGTCGAATGCGCCGGTCTCCGACCAGGCGAACACCGCCGGCACGACGACCGGCACCGGCTTCGGCACTCCCAATTGGACGGGTCAGACGTTCATTGCAGGCGTGACCGGCCAGCTCGCGAAAGCGGATATCCAGCTCTTCTGCAACGGTTGCGGCGCCACTCCTCCCAACCTCACGCTTTCGGTTCGTGCGACGAGCGCTGGTCTGCCCACCGGCGCCGACCTTGCCAGCGTGACGATCCCCGGCTCCGCCTTCGCGAGCGGCGCGACCACTCTTTTCACCGCCACTTTCGGCGCGCCCGCAACGCTCACCTCCGGAACCCAGTACGCTGTGATTCTGCGTCCGGTGTCCGCCCCCGCGGGCAGCGGCTACTTCTGGATTCGCTCGTCGCCCGGCACGTATGCCAGCGGTTCGCGCGTGCTCTCGGCCGACAGCGGCGGAACGTGGTCCGCGGATACCACCCGCGACTACAACTTCAGAACCTATATGCAGACGGGTTACGCGCCGAGCGGCAACTACGTTTCGAACAACAAGGACAGTAACCCGCTCGGAGGACTCACTCCGATCTGGTCGACCCTCTCCTGGAATGGCGCGACGCCCGCGAACACGACTCTGCAGTTCCAGGTCGCCGGCTCGAACACTCCGGGCGGACCGTTCAGCTTCGTAGGCCCGGACGGCACTGCGGGCACGTTCTTTACCACGTCGCCCGGCTCGCTCACGTCGCTCTACAACCTGCGCTACGCGAAGTACAAAGCGTATCTGGCAACGACCAACAACGCAGCCACGCCGACGATCAACGACGTCACGATGTGCTTCAACAACGTCGACTGCAGCGCGCCGATCAGCATCACTCCGACGCCGACGACGGTCTGTCCGAGCTCGGCGGGTAACACCGCCGCCGGTCCGGCAGGCGCGACGTCGTACTCGTGGTCGATCACCAACGGCACGATCACCTCGGCGACCAACACCCAGAGCATCACCTACACCGCGGGCGCGTCCGGCAACGTCGGGCTCACGCTCAGTGTCGTCGAGGCGGGCGGCTGCCATAAGTCGACGAACATCAACGTGCCGATCGACGTCCCGCCGTCGCAGCCGACCATCAGCGGCACCGCCACCTTCTGCACCGGCGGCAGCACGACACTGATGTCGAGCAGCGCGACCGGCAATCTGTGGTACCTCAACACCGTTTCGACCGGCGTAACCACCCAGAACATCGTCGTGACGGTCGCCGGCGACTACACCGTGCAGGTGACCGACGTGGCGGGTTGCAGCAGCCCGATGTCCGCGATCACGGCCGTGACCGAGACTCCGGTTCCGGCGACGCCGACGGCTTCGAACACCGGTCCGTACTGCCCCGGCAACACGATTCAGCTCAACACGCCGACTGTCGCCGGCGCCACGTACGCGTGGACCGGTCCTGGTGGCTTCACCTCCGCACTGCAGAATTCGACGCGCAGCGGCGCAACGACCACGGCCGGTGACGTCTATAACGTGACGATCACGGTCAGTGGCTGCACCTCGGCCGCCGGCTCGACCACTGTCGTCGTCAATCCAACGCCGGCGACGCCGACGGCTTCGAACACCGGACCGTACTGCCCCGGCAACACGATTCAGCTCAACACGCCCACCGTCGCCGGCGCCACATACTCGTGGACCGGTCCTGGCGGCTTCACGTCCGCGCTGCAGAATCCGACGCGCAGCGGCGCGACCACCGCGGACGGCGGACTGTATTCCGTCACGATCACGGTCAGCGGCTGCACCTCGGCCGCCGGCTCGACCACCGTGGTCGTCAACGCCACACCGGCGACGCCGACCGCGACGAACGGCGGTCCGTACTGCCCCGGCAACACGATTCAACTCAACACGCCGACCGTCGCCGGCGCCACATACTCGTGGACCGGTCCTGGCGGCTTCACGTCATCGCTGCAGAATCCGACGCGCAGCGGCGCGACTACTGCGGATGGCGGATCGTATTCCGTCACGATCACGGTCAGCGGCTGCACCTCGGCCGCCGGCTCGACCACCGTCGTCGTCAATCCGACTCCGGCAACGCCGACGATCAGCGGCAACTCCAGCTTCTGCCAGGGCGGCAGCACCACGCTCACCTCGAGCAGCGCCACCGGCTATCAGTGGTATCTCTTCGGCTCGCCGATCGGAGGCCAAACCAATCAGACGTACGTCGTAACGGCCGCGGGTGACTACACCGTCGTCGTGACGACGAGCGGCTGCCCCAGCGCACCGTCCGCCGTCAAGACGGTGACCGTCAATCCGAACCCGAACGCCACGATCACCGCTCCGTCGAGCGTCGCCGCGAACACGACCGGCCATGCGGCATCCGTCGCCAACGCCGGCGTGGGCGCGACGTACAACTGGTCGATCACCAACGGCACGATCACCGCCGGCACCGGTACGACGAACATCACGTTCACGTCCGGAGCCGTGGGAACGTTGACGCTGCAGTGCATCGTGACGACGTCGGCAGGATGCTCGGATACGAAGTCGGCGAACGTCACCGTCGTTACACAGCCGCCGGTGACGATCACGTCCGTCGTTCCGTCGGCCGGCCTGACCAGCGGCGGCAAGAACGTGACGATCAACGGCACGAACTTCCAGAGCGGCGCGGCGATCACGTTCGGCGGCAACGCCGCGACGAGCGTCGTCTTCGTCAACTCGACGAAACTGACGGCCAAGACTCCTGCGCACGCCGCGGGCTTCGTCAACGTCACGGTCACGAATCCGGATTCGAGCAGCGGCACGCTGACAAACGGCTACAAGTACGTCCCGAAACAGTTCGACGCGAACAACGACGGCGCAGTCGATCCGTCCGACATCTTCTGGCTCGTCAACTATCTGTTCCTCAGCGGCGCGCCTCCGGCCGGACCTTCGGGAATGGACTCGGGTGATGCGAACGGCGATGCCGCCGTCGACTCCGCCGACATCTTCTATCTCGTCAACTATCTGTTCATGAGCGGCCCGTCGCCTTCATCCGAGGCGCCGCGAATCACGACGTCGTCCTCGGTGAAACTCTCGGGTGCGCTGAGTCTCGGCACGCCGATGCTGCGCAACGGCAAGTACGTCGTGCCGGTGCGCATCAGCACCGATTCCGATTCGACCGTGCCGCAAGCGCTGTCGCTGCGCGTGACGTTCAGCGATGCAGTTCGCGGCGCGGTCATCCATCGCGCCGGAGCGATCGCCGACGTTCAGCCGGCGTTCGAGCTCAGTCGTCCGTCGCGCGACGCGCTTGCCTATCTCGTTGCGTTCGATGAACGCGCCGGCGGCTCTCGTCTCGAGGCGGGACAGTCCGTCGTCGTCGCCGAGATCGAGCTCACGGCACGCGCAGGGGCGAGCGTTTCCATCGACATCGATCCGGCAGTCACGATGCTCAGCGATCAGGGAGGCACGCGGTCGGCGACCGTTGCCGCCGGAACGCTGCGCGTGACCGGTACGAAGATCGACTCGCGGCAGCAGCAGCCCAATCAGCCGAAGAAGAATGTGGAGTAGAGCTATGCAGAAGAGTCTGGCCCGAGTCGCACTTCTGATTGCAATTGTGATGATGCTGCCCGCCGCCCCCGCGGCGGCGCAGCCTCTTCCTCAGGACGTCATTACCGTCGCGACGCGTACCGGCGCGCCGAACACCGTCGTCGATGTGCCCGTGTACATTCGCGACACGTCGGGCACGCCGCTCGGCATCGATCAGCCGCCGGGCTCGCGCATCCAGTCGTACAGCATCAAAGTCAACTACACGAACGCATCGATGGTTTCATCGGTGACGTTCACGCGCGCCGGCATCACGCAGTCGCTCACGCCGACGTTCGAGTCGAGCCCCTCGGGGCCCGGCACGATCACGCTGCTCGACACATTCGCGGAAGCGACGAACCTGATTCCATTCACGTCGAACGCGCCGCTGCCCGGTAATCAGGTCGCGCACCTGCAGTTCACGCTCAACGGCACCGCGACGCCCGGCAGCACGATCACGCTCACGCTCGATCCTACGCTCACGCAGCTCACCGATCAGGCGGGAAGCCCGGGGACGCGGGAGACCACGACCGCCGGAAACCTTCTGCTCGTCGCCGGCGCGATCAACATCGTGTCCGCAAACGGTCCCACGCTGTCCATGTGGGCTTTGATCGCTCTCGCTCTCGCACTCGGATTCATCGCCACGCGCATGCGTTTATAGTTTCCCCGTTCCAGGAACCCAATGGCCTCGTATCTCCGTAGTCGTCTGGTTCTCGCGTTTCTCTTCGCCGTCGTCAGCAACGTCATGATCACCTGCGCCGTCTCGGCGCAGGACGTGATCACGGTCGGCACCGCGACCGCCGACGGTCCCACCGTCGACGTTCCGGTGTCGATCCGCGATCGCTCCGGCACGCCGCTGGGAATGGATCAGGTGACGACCTCGCGCATTCAGGCGTTCAGCATTCGCGTCACCTACGCGCCCGCGGCCGCGGTCTCGTCGGTGACGTTCACGCGCGCCGGAATCACCGCGAGCCTGCATCCCGCGTTCGAGACGTCGCCCGCGAGCAGCGGCGCAATCTCGCTCCTGGCGAGCTTTCAGCAGTCGACGAATCCGATTCCGTTCACGCTGAACGCCTCGGCGCCCGGCGATCTCGTCGCGCATCTCGTCTTCCAGCTCTCGTCATCGGCGACGCCGGGACAGAACATCACGCTGACGCTCGACAGCGCGACGACGCAGCTCACCGACGACGGCGGAAGCGCAGCGACGAAAGAGACGACCGGCAACGGACAACTCACGCTCGTCAACGGCTCGATCGTGTTGCCTGTGCCGGCGATCTCGCTCACGCCGCCGACGCAGAACGTCACCGCCGGCAGCAACGGATCGCTGTTCGCGCAAACCGACGTGCGCATGATCAACAACACGTCGGTGCAGGTCACGTCGTCGAATACGGCGTTCGCGACCGTGCAGTCGCCGATCGCGATCAACGCGGGGAGCCGCACGGGATCGATCACCGTCACCGGCATATCGCCCGGCACCGTGACGATCACGGCGACGCTGCCAGCATCGGCCGGCGGCGGGACCGCAACGGCCACCGTGAAGATCGTCGAGGCGGCGCAGTGCGTCGTTCCTTCGGCGCCGCCGCTGACCGGGCCGGAGACGGTGCTAGTCGGAACGACGTACAACATCACCTGGCCCGCGGTCGGGAGTGCGACCGACTACGTCATCGAAGAATCGACCGACTCTGCATTCGGGACCGTCACCTCCCAGACCGTGGTCGCGCCGACCGCCGCATTCACGCACACGAGCGCGGACGTTCGTTACTACTACCGCGTGCGCGCACGCAATCACACGACCTCGTGCGACACGACGTCGGCGAATTCGTCGTCGATCTCCGTGCTCATCACCGCGCTTCCCACGCCGCCCGTGACGCGCGTTCTTCCCGCGGTCGGATCGGCGCCGGGCAACAACGGCGCGTACTTCAAGACTTCGGTCCAGCTTTACAACGCCAAGTCCTCGACCATCTCAGGCAAGATCGTGTTTCATCCGGCCGGCGCGCAGGGCTCCTCCGGCGATCCGTCGCTCGCGTACACGATCTCTTCCGGCAAGACGCTTTCCTTTGACGACCTGCTGCCGGCGATGGGCGTCGCCGTCGGACTCGGAAGCGCGGACCTCGTCTCCGACGTCAACTCGTCGCTCCCGGTCACGCTCGCGCGCGTCTTCAACGACGGCGGCGTCGCCGGCACGAGCGGAATCGCGCTCGAACCGCTCAGCACCGACGAGGCGCTGAAGGCCGGCAACACCGGCGCCGTCATCGCGCCGGCGGACTTTCAGAAGTTCCGTCTGAACATCGGCGTGCGCACGCTCGAGCAGGGCGTCGCGTTCAACGTCATCGTGCGCAACCGCGACGGCGTGGTGGTCAAGACGTTGACCAAAAGCTTCTCGCCCACGTTCTTCACGCAAAGCGGCTCGACCGACTTTCTCGAAGGACTCGCGCTCGCCGGCGGCGAGACGATCACGTTCGAAGTCACGAGCGGCAGCGCATTCATCTATGGATCGACGACCGACAACGTAACCAATGACCCGAGCGTGCAATTTGCACGGCGGATCGAATGAGCGCATGCTCAGAGGCTGTAAACCAATCTCTCGTCATCCTGAGTCGGCGAAGCGCGACGAAGGATCTCAAAATACCAATACCAGCAATTCTGAGATCCTTCGCCGTCTGCGCGGCTCAGGATGACGCGAATTTTTCACGTGCTCTCAACTTGCGGAGGCGTTATGCGTAAAGCGTTCACGTACGCCCTGGCGACCTCGATGGCGCTCCTCATCGCCACCTGCGGCGGCAGCCCCACCGACCCGACCTCGAATCCCATCAACACCCTCGGCGGCGACATCCCGACGCTGGCCGCCGGCCGGTGGAGCGGCGAGAACGTCTGCCTGTCCGTCGAAGGTGCGGACGTCCAGCTGCAATCCGGTTGCTGGCGCGGCCATTTCGCGAAGCCCACGGTGCAATCGAACGGCACGTTCAGCATCGACGGCACCTACCGCTTCGAGGCCGGACCGACGACGAATGAAGGGCCGAACGCGCACTACAGCGGAAAGATCGTCGGCAACGCGCTCACCTTGACCGTGCAGCCGACGGGCGGCAGTCCCGTCACGTACGACGTGACGCTCGCCGGATCGGGTAGCTGCCCGTCGCTCTGCGTTTAGAGAAGAGGCCCGTCAGCGCGACTCAATCCGCGCGTCCACCTCGTCAACGGCTACCCGCGCTACGTGAAAGCGAACAACGTGTCACCGGCGGCGGCATCTCATCCGCCATCGACGAGTCGCGGTCTTTGGACTGCGGCAGCTACGCTGCCGCCTTCCGCTACGTAAAGAAAGCGGCAGCATAGTCTCCGCCCGGCCGCCGCACTCCGACATCGGCGATGCCATCGATGGAATCCGCGGAGTCAATTTGGGATCGGCGATGTCATCGATGCGATCCGCGGAGTCCATTTGACATCGGCGATGCCATCGATACTGTCGGCGAAGGCAACGAAGTCCTGCGTTCCCTAAATTCAGCGACCCCGAGTCCCGGCCACCGCGACGTCGCCACGACGATGATCGATATGGACGGATTGCGCTTCAGACGACGCGGTTGCAAGCCCACGAACCCGTATGAGGGAACATTTGTCGTACACGACTGGAGATCTTCGCCGCGGCCGGCCTCCGCAGACAAACGGCATCGACTTGCGGGCACGATGTCGAATCCCATGCGAAACGCGGCGCGGTGAAGCATTTCGATTCGAGCAGATCATGCAGCGTCGTAACGCTACACGTCGCATAGGGATCGTCTTAGCCGAATACACAGCGCGCCGATAGCAGCCCGCAGAACGTGCGTGGTCTCTGAGAGGGGTGTTGTTGGCCTGGCAAGTAAAGAGTTGGGCGGACGACGACAACGCACGGTGAGAGATCCACCTTAGTCGCGTGCATCCGCCGGTGGCCGGTTGTGCGCCAGCGTCGTCTCTAGCGCGCGGCCTCGAAAATAGATCCGAGTTACCATTGTCATATGTCCATGGGGGAGGCCGCGCTCCGTCTAGCGCGCGAACGTTTTGCAGAACTGCTCGCGCGACGAAATGTGCCTGAAAGAGAGTGGCAACAACTATTCGCCGCCTTTCCTCAAATACTTTCGGAGTCTCTCCCGCTTCGGCTCAAGCCTTCACAAATCGTTCCTCGAGGTAGGCCAGGACGCTCCGAGGCAGATTTCCTCATTTATCCAGACGATGCTGATGCGGGTCGGCTTGTTTACGGTGCGATCGAACTGAAGCGTGCCGACACCTCCATCCTTGTATCGCCACGCGAGCAGGTTCTGCGTTTGTCGGCGGATGCCCAGACCGCATACGCTCAGGCAAAGGTATATGCTCAGAATCTCGGCCGTGAATTGGTGCGCGGCTCAGAACCGATACTCGCCCTGGGCAGCCATGGACACATATTCCTGATAATCGTGTTGGCGCGCGAACTTCAAATGAAGGTCACCTCTGAAATTCTCAGAGAGCAACTCGACGGTCTGCTGCCACCCGGAGTGCAGTTGATGCCGTATGACACGTTATTCCAACGTTTCCGCCAGCGAGTGCCGCCACAACTCTATGTCGCTATCACACCAGCCACTCAGTTACGGGTCGTGGTAGTGCATGCTCCGTCTGAGGCCGCGTTAGGACGCGTCATCGCCGAGATTTTTCACGAAAGGAACGTTATCTGCCACGTAACAGATCATGACGAGACGTCGCCAGATGACCTAGATAAAAACGATATTGTCCTTCTGCTCTTAGCGGCGCATCATACGAACGATTGGGTGCCTCGCGTTATATGGCGGTCGAGTCAACTGCGGCCATCGCAGTTCTACATGCTCGGCCCACGAGAAGCAAGCGGCACACCTCACCACGACGAGCAAAGCAATCGGATCACGCTGGTCTTGCCGGTGTCGGACGAGGACCGCGCTGTAGGATTACATGACGGTCGCTATCCGAACTTTATTATTCCTCAGACGTTCACGAGACAAGGTTTGACCGCTGTTGTCGAACATCTTCAGTCTACGTGGCCACCTCCAAACCAAGTCACCGGCTAACTCGAGCGTGCAGCCGGGAACATGGGTGACAAACAGACCGGGCACATAGGTTACACCCCGTAGTGGTCGGAAGTCGCTGGGCGGTGGTTTTCGTGAGGTTGGATTTTCCAATACGCGGAGCGTCAGCCGTCCATTCAATTCGCACGAACGCACTGTGTCGACACGATAGGCTGATGTTCGATCACTCAGGAGCACAACCTGCCACGCGTCGTGCCTTCTGACCCAGTAGGGACATTGAACGTCAGCCATAGAACCTCATCTCCCGTTCCTCGAAAGCGGGCCAGTAGTACCGGTCCGTGGTAGAGCGACCAGATGCCGTTGTCGATCTCCTCAAGACCGACGTGTTCGCTCGCCAGGGTCTTGCTCGTGAAGATCCGCTCGTGCTTCCCCCGCATCATGCCCTCTGCTGTCGATCTTTCGGGTCTCAAGATGGCCGGGGTATTCGATCGGCGGAAGTGATTCCGGATACAGTCGTGGCGATGGACGGTAGATCGTCGCCGGGCGTTTCAGCGCCCCGGAACCGAGTGTCCAGACGCACGACTTGGGAACGCCGCCGTCTCGGCGGCTGGCTCGCCGGCTATAGCCAGTTTCACTTGCATCCGGGCCGGTTTCTGCATCCGGGCCTGTTTCATTTGCATCCGGGCCTGTTTCACTTGCATCCGGGCCTGTTTCACTTGCATCCGGGCCTGTTTCATTTGCATCCGGGCCTGTTTCACTTGCATCCGGGCCTGTTTCACTTGCATCCGGGCCTGTTTCACTTGCATCCGGGCCTGTTTCATTTGCATCCGGGC